>Ga0351959_1015_pt1 | contig 64849 bp, 53 predicted proteins | sample TotcelT113001M13_FD_206836 | JGI IMG/M metagenome (GOLD analysis project Ga0351959, IMG submission 206836) | Enriched cells from coal bed in the Powder River Basin, Montana, United States - Total cells T11 rep3 HSBNCT.T11.300.1.M13 ...
GTGGGGTACGGCGAACCTGTTCAGCAACCCTCGTTTCATGCACGGGGCTTCGACCAGCTGCAACGCGGATACGTTCGCGTTTGCTGCGGCTCAGGTGAAGAAAGCCCTGGAGGTCACCAAGGAACTCGGCGGGGTGAACTACGTGTTTTGGGGCGGACGCGAAGGCTACCAAAACCTGTTCAACACCGACTTGAAGCGCGAACTGGACCACATGGGCTGCTTCTTGCATCTGGCCGTGGACTATGCCAAGAAGATCGGCTTCACGGGCCAGTTCCTCATCGAACCGAAGCCCAAGGAGCCGACCAAGCACCAATACGACTCGGACGCGGCCGCCTGCATCAATTTCCTGCGGGCTTATGACCTGATGGATTATTTCAAGCTGAACATCGAGACCAACCACGCCACGCTGGCCGGCCACACGATGATGCACGAACTGGATTACGCAGGGCATCAGGGTGCGCTCGGGTCGATCGACGCCAACACCGGCGACATGCTATTGGGTTGGGACACGGACCAATTTCCGACCAACTACTATCTGACCACCGAGGTCATGCTGATCCTGTTAAAGTACGGCGGTCTGGCGCCCGGCGGCGTGAACTTTGACGCCAAAGTGCGGCGGGAGAGCTTCGAGCCCATCGACCTGTTTCACGCCCACATCGGCGGGATGGACACATTCGCCCGCGGTCTGAAGATCGCTGCCGCGATCCGCGCCGATGGCGAACTGGCCCAGTTCGTCAAGGATCGCTACAGCAGTTGGGACAGCGGCATCGGCGCCGAAATCGAATCCGGCAAGGCCGATTTTGCGGCGTTGGAAGCGTATATGCTGGACAAAGGCGATATCGCGCCCAACCGAAGCGGTCGTCAGGAAATGCTGGAAAACCTGATCAACCGGTTCTTCTAAAGGGGGGAGGTCCTGACACCGCTTGTTCGGCTTGGTCGTCGATGATTCGTCACTCTTTGAATCGGTACCCGATATGGGGTACCGACTGGACGTAGTCGGCGAACAGGCCGAGTTTTTCGCGGAGTGTGGTGATGTGGCCGCGAAGCGTATCTTCCGTGACGGGCTGACTTTCGGTCGTTACGGCCGCCGCGATGCGGCGCGGCGTAAAGGCGTGGTAAGGCTTTGAGGACAAGAACTGAAGGATTCGCCATTCGATGCCGTTCAGCTTGAACGGCCTCTGGCCGCGTCTCATTTCGTACGACCAGGGCGAATCGGCACGGATCTGCCGCCGGGGCGCGATCGGGAGACTCGCCTCGTGATCAGGGCAAACGACGTCGCGAAAGCCTATCTCGCGACTCTCGGACGACCCGTTACTCATGATTTCTCCCGTCTTGCCCGCACATCCTAAGACATTCTACGTCAGCCGGCCGTTCTGGGAAAGCGGCAAATCCGGCGGACCACCTCGGGCAAGACGCGAGGCAGGAGCACGTCCGCTCCATTCTTCTGCTCTATTCTTCCGCTTTTTTCGTCAGCCCGTCCAAGACCGCTTGCAGATCCGCCATGCTCTTGTCCAACTTGTCGGCCGCAGCCGCATAGTCCGCCTGTTTGCCGGTGTAGATCTCGTTGTACAACTAAACATAAAAAAAAAACATGGCCGCAGAGGCCGACTTGACGGACGCCAATTCCTGCTCGCCCAGTTCGGCCTTGGCGGCAAGTGCCGGCAACGCCTCGATCAGTTGCCCGACGCCGTGCAGCGGACCGTGCGCTTTGTCGGCGTCGTTCGCCTGAAAGGCATCTCGGATGGCTTCGTAATGCTGCCGCACCGCCGCCACGCCCGCGGGGAAATCCTCCGGCTGCGTCTGAGCATGATCGTGGCCGCTATGATCGTGGCCATCGTGATCGTGGCCATCGTGATCATGCGATGCGGCCTGTTTGGCACGTGTGGCATCGTTGCCTGCCTGGCCGCAACCGAGCAGACCAACGGCCAGCAGCACAACCAAGGAAAAACCAACCCCGTCGCGGAACAATCTCAGCATCAGAACAACCTCCCTGGGCAATTGCGTGAGCACGTTTGTGACGAATGTTTGAACGTGCCAACAACGTAGCATATTCGGTGCGGTTGCATCAACAGGCCCACGGGACCTACAATCCGAGAACGCGGCGCGAACCCAAGGCATTATTGTTTCGTAAAGCCCCGGGGAGAAAAGGACCTGGAGAGAATGTGCGCGCTGGTTGGATGGGCTGAAAACGAGAGTGCGAGGGGAGAAGAATCGTCATGAACTCGCGATTGTACACGCCGGCTCGGACGCTGACGGGGTTGCTGATGGCGGCGCTGATGCTGGCGAGCTGTCACCGGCCGGCGGTTCCTGAAGCGGCGCAGGCAGATCAGGCGGGCGCGGCTTACCTGCTGGACGCGGAACCCTCCGGGGCGCGGGGCGTGCTGGAGATCCGGGCGGAGCTAGAAGGCCGCGAGAAACCGGGGGAAGTAATCGATGTGGTCTTGGTGGCCCGCATCGGTGGGGTCGACGGTTTCATCTGGGACCCGGACCGTGCGGCCTTTGTGGTCCGCGACTCGGCGAGCGTCGAGGACGGCGAATCCCCCGAGGAACATCCGCACGACGCCGACAATTGCCCGTTCTGCCGTGCGAAGAAGGCAAAGCTGTTGGCGAGCACGGCGTTGGTGCAGGTCGTCGATGCGGAAGGCAACGTGCCCGCCATGGACGCCCGGAAACTGCTCGGCCTGAAAGAAGGCCGGACGATCGTCGTCCGCGGCGAAGCACAAATCGACGGATTGGGCAACCTGGCGGTTCGAGCCGCCGGGATCTATGTGCGACCGGACGCCTTGGGAACCGCATCGTAGGGCAGAGTTTGTTTCGCCGGGGCGGACGGAATTCCACTCGACGGCCTCACGGCGAGACGTTTTTTGGACAGCCCCTGACCCTCGAGCGGCCATCGCCGCGGGAGCCGGATTGTGAGCCTTTGGCGGATTGCTTGGCGGAGTGTTCAGCAGCGGGCGTTGGCTTCGTCGCTGACCGCGTTTTCCATGGCCTTGGGAGTCATGCTCCTGGTCGCCGTGTTGTCGATTCACGGCGTGATCGAGCGTTCGTTCCAGAACAACGCCAGCCTGGGCTACAATATGATCATGGGCGCCAAAGGCGGCAAGCTGCAACTGACGCTCAATACGGTCTACTATTTGAGCCAGCCGATCGAGAACTTGCCTTACGAGTTCTATCTGGAATTCCTGGCGGCGGACCGCCGCGATGCAGAATTCAAGACGTCGCTGTACTCGCCCGCAGCGAGTCGCGAGGGAAAATACGCGCCCTTTGTCGAGTTGGCGATCCCGCTGTGCCTGGGCGATTACTTCGGTCCGTTCCGCGTCATCGGCACCACTCCCGAGATGTTCGACCGCCTGCAGTTCGGGCCCTCGGGCACGCAGAAGTACGAATTTGCCGCGGGGCGAAATTTCCTACTCCAAAGTCCCGAGCATGGGTTCTTCGAGGCGGTTGTCGGCGCGACCGCGGCCCGCCAGATGAAAGTCAAGCTGGGGGACCGTATCGCGACGACGCACGGCGATCCCGAGGGGGTCGGACACGGGCAGAAGTTCACCGTGGTGGGAATCCTCGCGCCGTCCGGGACGCCGCAGGACCGAGCGGTGTTCGTCAGCATCGAAGGCTTCTTCTTGATGGAGGGGCACGCCAAGCCGTTGCCGAAACCGGAAGCCGCAACGGGCGACACCGCACAAGCCCCGCCGCAAGCCGCCGCCGACCCGGTGGCCGACCCTGATCCGCCACCGCAGGATCGCGGCCTGGCTTCCGTGGCCGGGGAAAGCATGTTGCCCGCGGGACCGCTGCCGCTGGAGCAACGCGAAGTCACCTCGATTCTCGTGCGCACATCCAGCCCAATTGTCGGCATGTATCTGGAGAACGAGATCAACGAAGGTCCGACGGCTCAGGCCGTGCTGCCCGTGCGGGAGATCTACCTGCTGTTTGACATGTTCGTCCGGCCGGCGCAAATGCTGTTGGTGTTGATGAGCGTCCTGATCTGTATCGTATCCGGCGTGAGCATCCTGGTCAGCATTTACAACTCGATGTCCGAACGGCGGCACGAAATCGCGGTCATGCGGGCGTTGGGCGCAGAGCGTCAGACGGTGATGTCGGTGATTCTGTTCGAGTCGATCATCCTGGGCGCCGGCGGCGGGGCGGCCGGCTGGGTCTTGGGGCACGGCTTGAATGCGCTCATCGGCCCGCTGATCGAATCGCGGACGGGCGTGACGATCGGCTTTTTCGATTTCGCCCCCGGCGTGGACATCTCTTGGTTGTGGGCTTCGAGCGGGAGCGGATTCGAAGTGTCCACCGAACTGTTGTTGGTCCCCGCCCTGCTGGTGCTGACCGTCGTGGTGGGTCTGCTTCCGGCCATGACGGCCTACCGCACCGACGTGGCGGCATCGCTGGGCAAGTAGGGCGGCAACCGCAGCGATGCTCGTTGCCCCCGGAGCCAACGGCGACGGCGTTCCGGGCGCACATGCCGTCGCCGTTGGCTCCGAGGTTGGCAAAAACATGCCGTCCCTGCCCTGCCAACGGTTGGTTCTGGGAAAGTTCCCATGGCTCGGCACTTCGCAGCCGAGCCTCCGGCGAGTTTTCCTCGCCCGGGTTTTCCAGTATAATCCTGGCATGGCCTACCAAACGCGACCGTCGACCCGGGAGACAGGCATGCCCCTGAAAGATCACTTCCGTCTGCCGCGAGGCGAACAATCCCACGGCGAGTCGTTGGGGAGCGCTGCCCGATGATCACCGGAATCGAACACGCGGACGAACTGTTTCGCTTGCGCAACGGTCGCGAACAGGCCGTCGCCGAACTGTTTGGCCATTACCGTGGCAAGCTCCAGCGGATGATCGCCTTTCGGCTGGACCGCCGGGTTGTCGGCAAGGTGGACGTCGACGATATCCTGCAAGACGCCTTTCTGGAAACCGTGCGGCGGATTCAAGATTATCTGGACCAGCCTTCCGTTCCGTTTTTCGTCTGGCTGCGGCAGATCACCCAGCAGATCCTCGTCGACACGCACCGCCGCTATCTGAACGCCCAGATGCGGGACGTCCACCTGGAGGTGACGCTCGATCCCGGCCTCGCGGCGGATACCAGTGCGAGCGGCTTGCTCGCTCAATTGGCGGACAGTTTGACGTCGCCCAGTCAGTGCGCCGTGCGGGAAGAGGCGGTCGCGGAATTGCGGAATGCCCTCGACAACATGGCCGAGATCGACCGCGAGGTGCTGGTGTTGCGGCACTTGGAGGAGTTGAGCAATCACGAGGTGGCGCAGATCCTGGGGATCGACAAGTTTGCGGCCAGCAAACGCTATTTGCGGGCCCTGGAACGGCTGCGCCACGCGCTGCCGCCACCGGCGGAGAATGCAAGCGATGCCTGAATCACCGAATCCCCGAGACCCGTCGGCCCGAGACCCGTTGGCCCAAGATCCGTTGGATTGGCTGGCCGACGAGTTCGCCGCGCGATGCCGCAAAGGCGAATCGCCGTCGATCGCCGAGTACGCGGCGGCGCATCCCCGCTTGGCCGGCCGGATCGCGGAACTGTTTCCCGCCGTGGCCATGCTGGAGCGGTGGCGGATCGACGAGCGGGCCACGCGCCGCGCGGTTTCGGTTCGCGACCGGTTCGCACGCCCTCCGGAACAACTGGGCGATTTCGTGATCCTCCGCGAACTGGGCCGCGGCGGCATGGGCATCGTGTACGAGGCCGAGCAGCGGTCGCTGGCGCGGCGCGTGGCCGTCAAGATCCTGCCCAAGCACGTGCTGCTGCTGGACAAGCACCTGAAGCGTTTTCAGCGCGAAGCGCAAACCGCGGCCAGGTTGCGGCACACGAACATCGTTCCCGTGTTCGGCGCCGGCGAGCACGAGGGCCTGCATTACTACGTCATGCCGTTGGTTCGCGGCGTGGGACTGGACGAGGTCATCCGGGCGCTGCGGGAAACACAGCTGCGCTGCGCGGACAAAGGGGGCACGGTTTCGTTGGTCGGAGACTCGACGCCGCCGACGCTCGATCCGCCGCGCCGTCGCCGTTGGCTCCGGGGGAAACAACCGGTGGGCGTCGCCGCGCGGTATGATTCCGCGATTGCCGGGGCGATCGTCCGCGAGTTGATTGCCGGCAAGTTCCCGGACGCCGCGCCAAACCACGTTGGCGTTATCTGGGCTCGTTCTTCCACCGGTCCCGCCGCCGCCTGGCGCTGGGCTGCGGAGATCGGCCTGCAAGGGGCCGAAGCGTTGCAGTACGCCCATGCCCAAGGCACGCTGCATCGCGACATCAAGCCGGGCAATCTGCTGATCGACGAGGACGGCGGCGTTTGCGTGGCCGACTTTGGCTTGGCGCGAGCGGTCGATCGGGAGGGCACAAGTCAGACCAGCGAGGTGGCCGGCACGCTGCGCTACATGGCGCCCGAACAGCTGCGCGGCGCAGCGGACGCCCGCAGCGACGTGTATGCGCTCGGCCTGACGATGTACGAGTTGCTGACCTTGCAACCGGCCGCCGCGAGCCCCGCGCACCGTCCGGATTCGACCGGCCGGCCGGTTTCCCTGGAGCCCATCCCGCCAAGGAAGATCGACGCCACGATCCCTCGGGACTTGGAGACGATCGTGTTGACGTGCCTGGCCGCGGAACCGGCGCGGCGGTACCAGTCGGCCGAGGCGCTGGCCACCGACCTGCGCTGCTGTCTGCAAGACCGGCCGATCCGCGCCCGCCGCGCGTCTTGGAGCGAACGAGCGGGCCGCTGGTGCCGGCGGAACCCCGCCCTGGCCGCCATGTCGGCGCTGGCCGGATTGCTGCTGGTGGCATTCGCCGTGATGGCCGTCACCAGCAGCATGCGAACTCGAACCGCTTACGCCAAAGCGACTCAATCGCTGGTCCGAGCCGAAGCGACTTCGCAACTGGCCCGCCAGGCGTTGGATGACATTTATGTCCAGCTTTCGCCCGATCGAGTGCGGATTGCTGCCAACGCCGATCGCGACGGGGATGTCCGTCCGCTGCCGCTTCGGCCGGGAATGCAGGTGGCCGCTTCGCCCGAAGTCGCTTCGGTCCTGGAAAACCTGCTGGTGTTCTACGATCGCCTGGCAGAGCAATCCCCGCTCGATCACCGGGTGTTGCTGGAGTCCGCGATTGCCGGCCGCCGAGTCGGCGACATCCGACAGCGACTTGGCCAGTTGGACCAGGCGGAACGCGAGTACCGGCGGGTGGCCGACCGACTGGCGACACTGCCCGTGTCGACGGACGTCGCCGTGCCGATCGAACAGGCCCGGGCCCACAACGAGATCGGCAACGTCTGTTCGGCGAGGTTCGAGTTTGGCCGGGCGCACGAATCCCACCGTCATGCGCTGAGCATCCTCCGCTCGGTTGAACCTGCCAGCCGCTCCTCGGAAGATTACCGATACGAGCTGGCCCGCACGTTGTATTTCCTGGCCGGCAAGCGACTGGGCGCCATGGACACCCGACGCGACGGCGACGCCCGCGAGAACCTGAGCGAACTCGGGCCGCACTATTACAAGAGCAGCGAATACCGCAAGGCGGCGATTGCCATGCTCGAGGAATTGTCGCGCCGGCATCCGGCCGATCCCGATTACCGCTTCCTGCTGGCGCTCTGTCACCGGCTGTCCGGAATCGGGCCGCCGACGGACCGCAGTGTCGCCCGCGTTTCGGGCAGACGACGGGCCATGCAGGTCCTCGAAGAACTGAAGACCGAGTATCCCCAGGCCGCCGATTACCGCTACGAATTGGCGGTCACCTGCGCGTCGGTTTCCGTCGGTTTATTTCCCGGGGAGGATGGCGGCGAATTGTCGGCGACGGCCGAACCGAGCTTGCTCCGTGCCTTGGACGAACTGAGTTGGCTGGTCGCACATCGTCCCGCCATCCCCGAGTACGCGCGATACCGGTCGCTGGCGCTGGCCAAGCTGGGCATGTTCTATTGGCGAACCGAGCGGCTGGCCGAAGCGGAGGACTTGTTCGAGCAGGCATTCCGGACGCAGGCTGCCGTTGTCAGCGGATTCCCCGGATTGCCGTCGCAGCATCGCGTCCAGCTGGAACTGATCCGGCTGCGCTGGGCTCAGGTCTGCCTGGCGCGCGGCACGGACGCGGATGATCGGGGCCTGCTGGAACGAGCCGACGAGCACCTGAACCGCTGCATCGCGCAACTGACCGAATTGACCGCTCGCCCGGAACTGGCGCGGGACGAATTGGCCTGGACCATTCTGCCGTTGGCACACCAAACGCTGAGCGAGATCCACGACGAACCAGGCAGCGCGACCAAAGTTCAGGAGACGGCCAGCGGAGGGCGGGACACGTGCCCCGCGTCCGCTGGGCACGGTCCGTAGCCCTTTGTCATTGGAAACAGGTTGGCAGCCCGTCTCTACGATGCCGTCAGATTTTCACCACTCCGCCGGCTTTGACCGATTCCGTCTGTTTGTGACACAGGATGATCGCATCGCGAGCCAAGTCGCCGGATAGGGTTGGCGAAGGCTCCTTGGCTTCAATGCACTTGACGACTTCGGCGATTTCGTCCACGAACGCTTCGGAGGGGTCGCCGCCGCCGATTTCGGGACGGACGACCTGGCCATCCGCGGTCAGGATTTTGAGCGGCATCAGCTCGCCCTTGTCGCTGAACCCGGCGAACTCGTAGTGCATGGTCGCTTTTTCGAGATGAATCTCGAATCCGTGAGTGAATGCCCGACCCTGCTGGTTGATCACGCCGCTGACCGCGCTGACGACCAGCGACGGATCGGTGAAGTGGAACGTGGTGTTGCAGTATTCGACCACTTCGCCGCGCAACCGCCCCACGCTGGACAGCGAGCTGGGCATGCCGAACAGCAAGCGGATCAGATGGGCGTCGTGGACATGCAGATCGATCAGCGGGCCGCCGCAGCGATTGGGGTCCCAGAAATCGGTCATCCAAGCGGGATCGGAAATCACCCGTTTGAACGTGCCTCCCAACAGTTTGCCGTACTGGCCGCTACGGATCAACTGGATGGCGTGGGCATATTCCGGGAAAAACGGCAGCACGTGGCCAATGAACAGCTGCTTTTCGGCGTTCGAGGCGGCCTGGACCATTTCGCGGCAGTCGCCGGTCGTCAGGGCCATCGGCTTTTCGCAAAATACGTGTTTTCCCGCTTGCGAAGCGGCGATGGCGGCTTGGGCATGCATCGCCGGCGGCAGACAGCAATCGACGACGTCCACATTCGGATCCGCGAGCATATCGCGGTAATCCGCGTACTTGGCGACGCGGGACAAGTCCACGATTTCCCCGGGAGGCCCGAAATTGCCTTTGATATCTCGCCAATCGCCGTGCAGGCGTTTCTCGTTGGGCTCGGAGACGGCGACCAATTCGACTCCGCTGGCCCGCTGATAGCCCAGGTAATGAATCCAGCCCATGAACCCAATTCCGGCAAGTCCGACGCGGATCATACGATTGACTCCTTCGATTCTTTAGGATGCCAAGTCCAGCTGCGAATGCATTAGTCTAGCCATTTCCGAAACGGGGAACAACCGAGTCAAGTCGGCAGAGTCAAGTCGGCAGGGTGTCGGCAGGCCGCTTCCCTTGGGCGAGCGGAGGAAACTTCCTTCCCCTGTAGGATGGGCATTCCTGCCCGTCTTCCGGCTCGCGATGGGCAGGAATGCCCATCCGACAGGCAGATTTCCAACTGCCGCTCGCCTTGCAACAAAACCGTTGGCGTTTATAGTTATGTTTTTCGAATGAGCAGGGGCAAATCCCGCCGACCTTGTTGGCCAGACGTTGTTTCTTGCCGGTCGAGCGAACCAACTCGGCCTGAGCAGCGTACTTACGCCTAAACTCGAATTCCACGGAGAAACTTCATGGACATGCCAGTCGCCGCAGCGGGAACCGCGCCCCTTGTGGCTGGAGGGGGGGTGTCGGGGCTCGATTCCGACATCATTATTGAAACGCGCAATCTTTCGAAGACCTATCGCGATTTTTGGGGCCGTCAAAAAGTACAGGCTCTGAAAGCGCTTGATCTGGAAATCCGCCGCGGCGAGATCTTCGGACTGCTGGGCCCCAACGGGTCGGGAAAGACCACCACGATCAAACTGATCTTGGGCTTGCTGTTTCCCACCAGCGGCCGGGCGCTGGTGTTCGACAAGGATGCCAGCGACGTCGCCAAGAACGAGCGGATCGGGTACCTGCCCGAAGAATCGTACCTGTATAAATTCCTCAACGCCGAGGAAACCCTCGACTTCTACGGCCGCTTGTTCGATATGCCGGCTTCGTTGCGCCGCCAACGGGTCGACGAATTGATCGAACAGGTCGGGCTGAATCGGGCTCGACGGCGCCAGTTGAAGGAGTATTCGAAAGGGATGACGCGGCGGATCGGGTTGGCGCAGGCCTTGATCAACGATCCGGAACTGATTGTCTTGGACGAGCCGACGACCGGATTGGATCCGATCGGGACGCGGCAGATGAAGGACATGATCCTGAAGCTGCGCGAGCAGGGCAAGACCGTGCTGATGTGCAGCCATCTGCTGGCGGATGTCCAGGACGTTTGCGACCGGATTGCCATTTTGTATCAAGGCGAACTCAAGGAACTGGGGCGCGTCGATCGCCTGTTGACGGTCCAGGACGTCACCCAGATCCAAGTTCGCGGACTGTCGGACCAGGCCCAGCGAGAAGTCCGCCAGGTCATCGAGCGGAGCGGCGGCACGTTGTTGAGCATGGCCAACCCGACAACGACCTTGGAAGATTTGTTCTTGAAGATCGTGCAGGACAGCGAGGCTCATCCCGGACGCCGCGCTCGCGAGGGAGAGTAGTCGCATGGAACTGGAAAAAGAAATTCTTCCGTTGGCGGATTGGCTGTTTCCCAGCTTGCGCGGTCCCGGCGCGCTGATCGTGTTGATTGCGGTCGTGGCGGCTTTGTCCGTCGTGACAATCTTTGCGGCTTACCTGCGGATGGCGATCCGCTTGGGGCCCGGCGAGGGCTTTTACGCGGTGGCCAAGGCGATTGCCACGGCCATTTCGTCCGACCTGCCGGGAACCAGCTTGCGGCGGGTTTGGGCCATGACGCGGCTGTCCATCCAAGAGGCCTTGCGACGGCGGGTGCTGATCGGGTTCGCCATCTTTGCCATCGTGCTGTTGTTTGCCGGTTGGTTCCTGGACACGGCGAGCGATCATCCGGCGCGGTTGTACCTGAGCTTTATGCTGACCGCCACCCAACTGATGATCCTGGTGCTGGCGATTCTGTTGAGCACCTTCAGCTTGCCGGCGGACATCAAGTCGAAGACGATTTACACGGTGGTGACCAAGCCGGTGCGAGCCGGCGAAATCGTGCTGGGACGGGTCCTGGGCGTCGTGCTTGTCAACACGGCGATCCTGGTCTTGATGGGCGTGGTCAGTTACGTGTTCGTGGTTCGCGGCCTGGCGCATCGCCATGAAATTGCGGCCGAGGACATGGAGCAGGCTGGCGGCGCCGACGCGGTTTGGGAGGGGGTGACCAGCCGCGATGCGCATCACCGCCACCAGGTGACGTTGGACGCGGAAGGCCGCGGGCGGACCGATTACGTCATGGACCACGATCACGAAGTCCGGATGACGGGCCAAGGCAGCTTTGTTGTCGGTTCGCCGCAGGGAGCCTTGGTGGCGCGGGTGCCGAAGTATGGCAAGCTGCGGTTCCTGGACCGCTCCGGGCGCGAGGGCGAGGGCATCAGCGTCGGCAAGGAGTGGTCCTACCGCAAGTACATCGAAGGCGGTTCGCTGGCCTCCGCCGCCTGGTCGTTTTCGGGGATTACCCCGTCCGCATTCCCGGACGGCTTGCCGCTGGAAATGAACATCAGCGTGTTTCGCACGTACAAGGGCGACATCGTCTCCGGCATTCTGGGTTCGATCACCGTCAAGCATCCGCGGACGGGGTTGAGCAGCGAACCGATTCCCTTTACCGCCCGGGAATTCACGCTCTATCGGCACGAGGTTCCGCGGAAATTGAAAGCGGTCGAAACCGACGGCACCCTCAAGGATATCGACTTGTTCGATAGCCTGGTGGACGAGGAAGGCAACGTCGAGGTGTGGATCCAGTGTTCCGAGCGATCGCAGTATTTCGGCATGGCCCAAGCGGACGTGTACGTGCGTGGCGGCGACGCCCCCTTTGTCCTGAATTTCGGCAAGGCTTACGTCGGTATCTGGCTGCAGATGCTCATCGCCACCTGCTTTGGCGTGATGCTCAGCACATTCCTCAGCGGTGCCGTGGCCCTGTTCGCAACCGGCTCGACGCTGGTCGTCGGCTTGTTCCGCGATTTCATTATCAGCGTGGCCACGGGCGAGCAGGTCGGCGGCGGTCCCGTCGAGTCGTTCGTGCGGATTATCACGCAGATGAACCAGACCATCGAACTCGATATGGGCAAAGCGATCGAGTGGACGATCAAAGGCGTCGATGCCGTGCTGATGGGCTTCATGTGGCTGGCGGCCAGCGTCTTTCCGGATTATCGAACGCTCGACACGTCGCGGTTCGTGGCGTACGGATTCAACATTGACGGAAATCTCTTGGCCCAGCACTGCCTGATCGCCTTGGCGTACTTCGTGGTGCTGTGCGTCTACGGCAACTTCTTCTTGAAATCACGGGAGATCGCGGCATGAGCCGGGACATTTCCTTCTGGCGCAAAGTCGGGTACATCGGCGTCATCGTGCTGCTGCTGTTCCCCCTGTTTTGGATCGGCCAGCCGGCGACCCGCACGGCGACGGGCAGCAACCCGGGCGGCGTGCTGTCCCAGTTGCGCGCTCAAAACAACCTGTCCCAAGCGGAACTGGGCGAGATCGATCCGGCGGGGGAATCCATCAAGCTGGCGACCTTGGGGTTGCGCGGCGTGGCGGCGAACCTGCTGTGGGAGAAAAGCTTCGAGTATAAGAAGAAAGAGGACTGGGAGGGCTTGTCCGCGACCTTGAACCAGATCACCAAGCTGCAACCGAACTTTATCACCGTCTGGGAGCACCAGTCCCACAACCTGGCTTACAACGTCTCGGTTGAATTCGACGACTATCGGATGCGCTATCACTGGGTCAAGAAAGGCATCGACTTTCTCGCCGAAGGCATCCGCAAGAATCGCGAAAACCCGCGTTTGTTGCACTACACCGGCTGGATCACCGGCCAGAAGATCGGTCGAGCCGACGAGCATGTACAGTTCCGCGAGCTGTTCCGCCAGGATACCGACTTTCATGACTCGCTGAACAGCGAAGTACCCGTCGACAAAGGGCATGGCTGGGATGGCCGACCGGACAATTGGCTCGTGGGCCAGTTGTGGTATCAGCGGGCCGAGCGGGCCTTGGATGCCGGGATGGTGCTCAAAGGCAAGAGTCCGCTGATCTTCCACGCGGACAACCCGATGTCGCTGATCAATTATTCGACCACGATCGAAGAAGAAGGCGTGCTCGGCCAGACCGCTCAGCAGTCCTGGTACGAGGCCGGACTGGGTTGGACGCAGTACGGGCGCCTCCAGATCCCTACCTCGTGGGGTCATAATGTGCGTCTGGGCGAGTACGATCAGGTGAACGACGATATCGACCGAATGCGGGAGCGATTGGAGCAGTTTGCGCCAGGCGTCCGCGAACAGATCCGGCAGGAGAAGATCGCCCAACTCGAACCGGAACTCCGCACGGCCCTCGACATCCCCGAGGAACAGCTGACCGAGGACAACTATCGTCAGCACTCGGAAGCGGTGCTCCAGACGCGCGTCACCCATCGGGAAGTGGCCGAGCGTGTCCCCGACACCAATCGTGCCTCGGCGATCCGGCTGGCCGAACGGCTGAACGACCAGGAGTTGATGTCCTCACGGATCTCGCACTATCGCAGCATCGTCAACTACGATTACTGGGCGATCCGCTGCGAGGCGGAGCAGACGAAGACCGCGGTCGATGCGCGGGAGTTCCTGTACAAAGCCCAACAAGCCCACGACGCGGCCGATCTGGAGACCGCTCGCACGCTGTACGAAGCGTCCTGGCACCAGTGGCGAAAGATCTACGACCAGTATCCGCGGTTGATGGACGATATCTCGGCCGAAGACCTGGCCAATGCCATCAAGCGATATCAGCGCCTGTTGCAGCAGTTGGACGAAGAGGTACCGGCTGACTTTCCTCTGGTCGATTTGGTGCGAAAAAGCCAGGAACGAGACGACAGCCTGAAAGAACTGTACCAGCAGCTTGGCGATCCCCTCGAGACGGATGAAGAGCCGCAGGAAATGGAGCCCGCTGCCGAGAAGCCCGCTGCTGAGGAGAAAGAGCCCAGCGAGCAACCCCAGCCGGACGAGGCTCAGCCTGGCACGGCAGGCGATATGCCGGATACCCCGGACGCCGCGGCGCAAGCCGAACCGTCGCAACCCGCGGGCCAGCCGGAAGCGGACGAGGCCCAGCCGGCCGTGGCTGAGCCCAAAGCGGAGCCATCGGCCAGCGAGGCGACACCGGCCACCCCTTAGTTGTACAGCGGCATTTCGCGAGGCGAATCCGGTTTATTCACAAGGTAGGACGGATTGGCAATCCGTCTGCCTTCCGCGTAGGACGGATTGCCAATCCGTCCAACTGAAGGGAGATTGCTTCGTGAGCGCTGCTACGGATTCCTTTCCACCTTGCGCGGCTGGTACTCGTGGTCCCGTTTGCGGATCACTTCGGCCGTGATGATCTTGTCAAGGATCGGCGCGCTGCCGTCCTTGGACGGATCAACTCGCTGCAGCTTGGCTAACACCTCCATACCCTTGACAACGCGGCCGAACGCCGTGTGCTCGCCGTTCAAGTGCGGCGTCGGCACAAAGGTAATGAAGAACTGGGATCCGCCGGTATTGCGGCCGGCGTGTGCCATGCTCAAGGTGCCGCGGAAATGCTTGCGGTAATTGTCCTGTTTGCACTCGCAATAGATTTTGTATCCCGGGTCTCCCGTGCCGTCCCCACGCGGGCATCCGCCTTGGGCCATAAAGGCGGGCAATACGCGGTGGAACGGCAAGTCGTCGTAGAATTTCCGTTCCACGAGACTGACAAAGTTGCCGACCGTTTCGGGAGCCTCGTTCTCGAACAATTCGACGACCATCTCCCCCTTGCTGGTGTTCAGGCGGATTTGAGGCAGATCATTCTGCTCGGCTTCCTTCCCGCGAATCTGCTGCTCTTCCTCCCAGTATTTCTTGTAGGCCGCGATACTGGTCATGTTCTGCGCGGCGGTGTCGCTCAGTGTGCCCGCGCTCTGCGCCCGCTTGGACCACGTTTCTGCGGCGTCAAAGTCGTTGGTGGCAAAGGCCGCGAGGCCGGCGACATTGAACAGTTCCTTCTTGTCGCAGCCGTTATCCAGCAGGGTTCTTGCCAAGTCGACCGCCGGCTCGTAGCTATCTCGTGCCACGTCGTCGACCACCAGCTGAACGAGGAATTCTGTCAATGCTTCATCGGCGTTCGGAGCGGCCAGATATGCGGCTTTGCCGGCCTCGCGAAGCGCTTCGATCAAGACCTCTGCCCGAGCAACGGTTTCCGTCCACTTCGCGGTAACGCCTGCCGTTTGATCCGGCGTGGCCGTCCGGTATTCGATGCGAATCCGGCGAAGATCCTTGAGCAGTTCCTTCCACTCGGCCAATTTGGCGGCAAAGACAGCGGCGGAATCGCTTGCCTCCGCGGCGGTTTCCGGTTTCGGCTCCGGTTTCGGCTCGGTTGCCTCCGCGGGCTCGGCCGGAGATTCCGCCGGCTCGGGCCCGGGCTTCGCCTCGGACTTGGGAGCCTCCTGGGCCGCGGCGGGAACCGGTTCCTCTGGCGGCAGCGGCTCGGCGGGCGGTGTTTCCGCGGGTGGTGTTTCCGCGGGTGGAGTTTCCGCGGGTGGAGGCGCGGGTTCCATTTCGGCGGCGGGCGATTCTGTCGCAGGCTTTTCCGCTTCGGTCGGCGGCGGCGATTCGTCAGCCGCTGTGGCGGCTGGTTCTGGCGGCGGACTGGGGGAATCGGGCGTTTCCTGGGCGAAACCATGCGTCACGACCGCAAAAACCAGAAAACTGAGGGCAAGGGGCTGTACAAAACGAAGCCAATGTCGGAACATCGAACGAACCTCCGGGTGCTTACAAGCAACGTTGGGAAAGAAAAAAGGTTACCATAGTCCGCCGCAGTGAAAAGACGCCCTGCTTGGAGCAGTGTCCGTCGTTGCGCGCGTTTTTCCACCCTGGCGTCCTATCGCCTGGATTATCGGATATACGATGTCAAAACGAAAAGGTTCGCGGCCAAAGGCTTTACGCGGTTCCGACGCCACGCCGCCCCTGGCCAAACCGTTGCGGATTATTGGCGGCAAGATGCGTGGCCGCAGCATTCTGTACAGCGGCGATCTGCGGACGCGCCCCATGAAAGACCGGCTTCGCGAAGCCGTGTTCGACGTTCTGGCCACGGCCGTCGTCGGCAAGCACGCCATCGACCTGTTCGCGGGTACGGGCGCTTTGAGTCTGGAGGCGATCAGCCGCGGGGCCACGCGGGCGACCCTGATCGAGCGGCACTTTCCCACGGCGCGACTGATCGAGCAGAATATCGCCCAGCTGGGCATCGCCGACCGGGTGCGAGTCCACGCCGGCGACGCTTTCCTGTGGCCGAGGCAGCAGCGGGACTGGGCGGACTTTGCCCAACCACCCTGGCTCGTCCTTTGCTCGCCTCCCTATTCCTTCTACACGGACCGGACAGCGGACATGCTCGAGTTGATCGGCGGCCTTTGCCGGCGCGCCCCGACGGACAGCGAATTCGTGGTCGAAGCCGACCAGCGTTTCGATTTTGCCCAACTCGCCGACCTGGGCCAGTGGGACGTCCGCGAATATGCCCCGGCAGTGCTTGGATTCCACCGCATCCGCTGACGGGGGCATCGTGCCGGTTTCACTCCCCCCTCGTTCGTACCACTCGCAGGAACCAAGAACGGAAAATCTCGTCAGGGCTTGGAAGGAAAAGATTTTTTGCTAGACTAGGGAGCACTTCAACGGCAAGAAGGCTTGGCCAGAGTGGCGGAATTGGCAGACGCGCTGGACTCAAAATCCAGTTCCCGTTAAGGGAGTGAGGGTTCGAGTCCCTCCTCTGGTACTCGTTACGAGATAAGGACTTACGTCAAATTGACGCAAGTCCTTTTTTTGTCGTTCCACCGCTCCTTCTCCAATTCCTCTGCAATTGCTGTGGTGGTATTCCCGTCGCATCGGTGAAAGGAAATCTTCCGTCCTTGACCGTTGCTACGGCGACACAAATGGTTCATCCGGGAGCAGCATTCCAGCCTGTCAGGATGCCTGAGCGTGCTGCGCGGTTTGTCTCATCGACGGGCTCTGGAGGCTTGTCCCGCCGGCGTCGAAGAAAAAGAAAAAGTGGGGGCAGCTGGGCAAGGAAAAAATGGCAAGAAACGGGCCGGCGAGGTTTCCAGAAGGTTGCAGGCTCGGCGACGAGGGGTAAATTCTTGTCAGTGCGCCGACGATTCGGCAACCAGGTCGATTCTTACAAGCTGCAGGAGCTGGAAATGAAACCGACTCGCATTACGAAGAACTCGCTTATGATCCTCCTCACCACGCTACTGATCGCCCCGCTGGCCGCGGTGCATGCCCAGCCGCCGCAGAACGAGGCTCCCGGCAACGGCTTCGCCACCGCCTCGCGGTTGGACGAGTTCCTGGGCGAGCCGGTTTTTGTTCCCCCGCAGCAGTTGTGGCAAAAACGAGGTGGCTGGGGCGGGATCCTCACGGCACAGGATGGCACCGTGGTGGCGTTTCAATCGCCCGGCAGCGGCAACTGCCGCCGCAGCCGTGACGGCGGCTTGACCTGGGATCCGGACATCGAAATCGGTCCCGATGCCAAGGGGGGAAACGCCATCGTGGATGAAACCAAGGGCGACATCCTGTACGTCAATCCGGGCGCCGGCTGGCTGTTCCGGAGCCGCGATCACGGCGCCAGCTGGGTGCGCGAAAGCATTCAGGTGCGTCCCGACGGGTTCGGGTTCATCCCAAAAACAGAAGGTGTGTCGGCTATGCAGTGCGGCATCACGCTCGCCTTTGGACCGCATCGGGGCCGGCTGATCATGCCGGCGCGGATCATGGGGCCGACCAGCTCGAATGCCGTCGAGTGGCGGCCTTATCACTACAGCACCGCGATCTACAGCGACGACGGCGGCGCGGTCTGGCAGACCAGTCACCCATTCCCCGTGCTTGGCACCGGCGAGGCGACGCTGGCCGAGCTATCGGACGGCAGCATCCTGTACAACTCGCGCGAGCACATGAGCCGGGGAAACCGCTTCTTTGCCTGGAGCCATGACGGGGGCGACCTGTGGATCAACGCCTACCGGAGTCCCGATTTGCCCGACGGTGCTCGGGGAACCTCTTACGGCCTGATGGGCGGCATGATCCGCCTGCCCGTCGGCGGACACGACATTTTGCTGTACAGCAATGTGGACACCGACGCGGGGATGATGCCGGGCAAGGTCGGCGCGTCGATCGTGACGGCACGCGAGCGAGCCACGGTCTGGGCCAGCTTCGACGGCGGCCGCACCTGGCCGGTCAAACGCCTGGTCAATGAAGGCCCCAGCGCCTATTCCAATCTCGGCCTGGGCCGCACGGGGACAACCAGCCAGGGGAAGATCTATCTGATCTTCGAGGGCGCACCGAGCGGCCCCCACGACGCCGTCCAGGTGGCCTCGTTCAACCTGAGCTGGCTGCTGAACGGCCGCGACGTGGCCGAGTTTCTCGGCCAGCCGCGTTAGCCAGCGCGCGAGAATAACTTGAACCAGTTCTGCGTTCGTAGCGAGGCCGTCGAGTCATTGAGGAGAACTGGCCACGGGAGCAACTCACAGAAAGCAACCTTTGATCCTCGACGCTTGCCGTCGAGTGCTTCACAGGTTAATTGGCGATATCACGATGTCAGCCATCCATCCTGAATCTCCCGACGGCAAGCGTCGGGGATCACCATCGTCCGAGGTGGACGCTTGTTCGTGGCCACGTAACCTAAACCACTCGCCGGCAAGCAGCGAGGATGCCCACCTCGGCAAGAATCGCGCCGAACAGGATTGCTGCCGACCCTTGCCCGCCCGGCAGCGGTCTGACCAACACCTACTGGACTGCCCCAACGTCCCCGCTAGACTGTCTGGTATTGGGCCGGCGGCCAACCCCGACCGTGGACAACTGGAATCGTGAAAGGAGTTTGGATCGTGAGACCTGCATTATCCCGTTGGTTGGCCGGCTGGGTGCTGGCCTGGTTTGCGGCCCTCGGCTGGGCAGCCGAAGCCGACACGTCGCGGCTGCTGCCGTTTGGGCCCGAGATGGCCGGGTTTCGCAAGCCGGTCCGGCCGGTCCGAACGAGTGTCGAGGGCTTGTTGTGGATCGACGCCGAGGACTTTGCGGACTATGGAGGCTGGCGGATCGATACCCAGTTCGTCCACAAGATGGGCTCGGCCTATCTGCTGGCGGCTGGCCTGGGGACGCCGGTGTCCGACGCCCAGACGACCATCGAGATCCCGGCGGCGGGTCGCTATCGGCTGTGGGTCCGCACCCGGGACTGGTTTCCGGAGCACTCGCCCGGCCGATTCGAAGTCCTGGTCGACGGCAAGGCGAGCGAGGCCCGCTTCGGCCAGGCGTCGAGCGACCGCTGGCAATGGCGCTCGGGCGGCGTGTTCGAGCTGGCTGCGGGGCCCGTGCAATTGGCTCTGCGGGATCGGACCGGCTACTTTGCCCGCTGCGACGCCTTGATCCTGGCGACCGATCTGAACTACGTGCCGCCCGAGGACTTGCCGGGCATCCAGCACGAACGGAGCCGGCTCACGGGGCTTTCGCTGGAGCCGCAGGACAGCGGCGAATTTGACGTGATCGTGGTCGGGGCCGGTTCGGCAGGCGTCCCAGCGGCAATCGCGGCGGCTCGCCACGGCGCCGTGACCGCGCTGGTCCAAGACCGGCCGGTGCTGGGCGGTAATGCGAGCGTCGAGCTGGGCGTGGGGATCTCCGGCGCGGGCAGCCGGCACGCCAACGCCCGCGAGAGCGGGATCATCGAAGAGGCGGGACGGATCAAGGCCCGCTACCGGCATCCCCGGATGAGTGAGCCTTTCCGGATTCTGGCCGAAGCCGAGCCGAACCTCACCGTGCTGGTCAACCGCCACGTGTTCGCGGTCGAGATGGTCGGCCCACAGCGGATTGCCGCGGTCCGCGCGATGGACACGCTGAGCGGTGAGATCCACGTCTACCGGGCCAGGCAATTCATCGACTGTACGGGCGACGGCTGGGTGGGCTACTTTGCCGGCGCCGAGTATCGCCTGGGCCGCGAGTCGCGAGAGGAATTCGGCGAAGACCTGGCTCCGCCCGAGGCCGACAGGATCACGATGAGCGGCTGCCTGATGGGCAATCTGGCGGTGGGCTACCAGGCGATGGACACGGGCAGGCCGGTCGACTACGCGCCGCCGCCGTGGGCGGCAAAGTTGCCCACGGAGGATTTCGGGCGGGCGATCCGCGGATTTACCGGCGGCCACTGGTGGCTCGAACACGAAGGAACGATCGACGACCTGGCCAATCCCGAGCAGGCTCGGGATGAACTGGTCCGGATCACCTTCGGTTATTGGGACTATATCAAAAACCACTGGCCCGAGCGTGCCACCGCGCGGAACTATGACCTGGTCTACGTGCCGCACGGCGATGCCAAGCGGGAGACGCGGCGACTGGTCGGGGACTATGTGCTCAAGCAGCAGGACATCCAGCAAGCGGTGATGTTCCCCGACCGCATTTCCTACGGCGGCTGGTCGCTCGACGTTCACCATCCGCGGGGAATCTACTCGGGCGGCGAAGGTCCCTTCGATTACAACCCGCCGGTACCGATCTACAGCATTCCCTACCGCTGTCTGTACTCGGTCAATATCGACAATCTCCTGTTGGCCGGCCGCCACGCGAGCGTGACGCACGTCGCGCTGGGCACGGTCCGCGTCCAGGGCACCCTGGCGCCGCTGGGCCAGGCGGCAGGTACGGCCGCGGCGATGTGCATCGAGCGCGGCGTCGATCCGCGGCAACTGGGCCGCGAGGCGATCGCCGACCTGCAGCAGACGCTGCTCAAGCACGACCAGTACATTCCAGGCCTGCGCAACGAAGACCCGGCCGACCTGGCGCGATCGGCCCAGGTTCGCGCGTCCAGCAGCGCAGCCGTCGAACGCTTTGACCGCTCTAGCGTCGTCGTCGAGGACGAGCATCCGCTGAACATGTCCCGGGCGGTGATGGTTCCGCGCGGGATTCATCGCCAGTGGCGGTCGATCCGGATCCTGCTCCGCTCGACGCGATCCGAACCTGTCGCGGTGACGGCGCGGATTCTGGGAGCACAGCAAGTGGGCCAGTTCACCGCCGACGAGGATCTGGGCAGCGTCACGGCCAGCGTGCCCCCGGGACGGGCCGCGTTCGTCGAGTTCCCGCTCGACAAGCCGATCGATTCGCCGCTGGTCTGGATCTGGCTGCCGAAGACCGAGGGCGTTTTCTGGCAGCTGATGGCCTCCGGTCCCCACCAGGCGTGCCGGGCTTATGGGGGCGGAGAAAGCAGACCGTGGACGGTCGTGGAAGGGCAGTACTACGCCGTCTGCACCGAGCCGCCGCTGGCCTATCCCGTTGCTTGCGCCCCGGAGAACGTGATCAACGGCTGGACGCGGACGATCGGCCAGACGGCGAACCTGTGGGCGTCCGATCCGGACGAAACGCTGCCCCAGTGGATCGAACTGGAGATGTCCCGGCCGGTGCGGATCAACACGGTCTACCTGACGTTTGACACCGACATGAACACCTCGCACCACACGATCTCGCTTGTGCCGCAGACGGTGCGCGACTATCGGCTGTCCTGGTTCGACGGAACCGAATGGCGACCGCTGGCCTACGAGACGGGCAATTTCCAGCGCCGCCGGGTACATCGCTTTGCTCCCGTCGAGACGGCAAAGCTTCGGCTGACGGTCGAGGCGACCAACGGCGACCGCTCGGCGCGGGTCTTCGAGATCCGGGCTTACGAGGAATGAAAGGTGGCTGGCTCGTTTCCGATGTCTGCGGGGCGAGGGAGTGATTTCGCCAGCGTTGCAAGATGATTCCGCACTCAGCGTCTCGGCAAGGGAGACCATTTGTTCGTTGATAGCCTTGACCACATGCCGGCATGTCATCGAGAATTGGCAACGATGGCCCGTCAAGCCGCCTACGCCGGCTGCATTTCGACGACGACATTCGGCGGCAACCACTCAAGGACTTGAATCGCCACTTACTGGAGCCACGACACATCTGCACAGGAGAATGGAAAATGTTTCGTTTCCCACGTGAAACCATCCGACAATCCCCGCGGGTCCGTACGGCACGAGTGACCCGGCGGAAGCTGTTGACGACGGCCATCGCGGCCGGTGCGGGAGCGATCGCTGCGCCCCTGGTGCTTCCGTCGCGGCTGTTTGGCGCCAATGCGCCCAGCAACCGGCTCAACGTGGCCGCCGTGGGAACGGGCGGGCGTTGCCGTGCGCTGATGATGGAAATCCTCCACCAAGGCGAAAACCTGGTGGCGCTGTGCGACGTCGATCAGCGCCAATCCGCCAGTGCGCGCCAGGCCCTCGTCGGTACGGTCGAGGGCGGCGACCAGACCCTGGAAAAGGCCAAGTTGTACGAGGACTATCGGGAACTGCTGGACGCGGAGAAATCGCTCGATGCGGTGGTGATCGCCATCGGCTCGCGCTGGCATGCGCCGATCTCGGTGCGGGCGATGCAGGCGGGCAAGCACGTCTACTGCGAGAAACCGCTGGTACGCACGATTGCCGAGGCTCGCGAACTGACGGAACTGACGCCGCGGTGCCAAGTCGCCACGCAGATGGGTACCCAGGGCGTCAGCAGCAGAGCCTTCCGCCGCAGCGTGGAGGTCATTCAGGCGGGCGTGCTGGGCCAGATCGAACGGGTCTATCTGTGGTCGGACTACTGCGGCAAGTTTCCCGCCAGTCACGATCGTCCGGCGGGCGAAGATCCGGTTCCCGAGGGGCTGAACTGGGACTTCTGGCTGGGACCTTGTGAGTGGCGGCCGTTCAAGGCCGGGGTCTATCTGCCGGGTTGTATCGCGGCCCAGAACTGGCTCGATCTGTGCAACGGCATGTTGTCCGGCCAAGGCGCGCATACGTTCCAATTGCCGGTCCGCGCGCTGAAGCTGAACGCGCCGGTCCGCGTCACTGCCGAAGCGTCCGAGCCAGTCAAGGAAACCTACGTTTCTCAAGGGTGCTTTCGTTTCGAGTACGCCGCACGCGACGGCCTGGCGCCGGTCACGCTGTGGTGGGGTGATGGCGGCAAGTATCCGCCCGCCGAGATTACCGACGGCGTCAAGAGCGTTCGAGGACAACTACCGAACACGGGCTGTCTGTTTGTCGGGCAGCGGGGCCAGCTTTATACCGATGGCTGGGGTGTGGCCGGCATCATGAAACTCGACGGCGACAAGCAATGGCGCGGCGTGTTGAATCACGAAGCCGTCCAGGAATTGCCTCTGAGCGTGCCGCGACTCACCCACGACAATCACATGCAAGAGTGGTTCGACGCGTGCAAGGGCGGTCTGGCGACCTACAACGACTTCCAGGTGGGAGCCCGCGTTTCCGAGGCCTATTTGCCGGGTATCCTGGCGCTGCGTCTGGGGCGACCGATCGAATGGGACAGCGCCCGCATGCAGGTCTCCGGCGCGCCGGAAGCCGACCGTTGGATCCAAAACAACTATCGCACGAAGTGGCTGACTTGACCGTTCGCCCCGGTTCCGAAAAAAAGGTGTCAGGAACCGTTTTCGCGCTTTTTGGGGCGGCCTTGGGGGCGAAGCGTGCTTTCCAGTCCCAGTCGGCGGACGATCTGGTCGCACCAGATTCCCGCTTTATCGGGCGTCCTATCCGCTTCAATGGGGCCGCAGCTCGTTGGCTGCGGAAAGGAAGTGAATCAGCGGGCATTTCTCAAGCGGTTTGAGCTTCAATGGGGCCGCAGCTCGTTGGCTGCGGAAAGCGCCGCATCTCCTGCTCGTAGTGCTCGGCGGATAGGGCTTCAATGGGGCCGCAGCTCGTTGGCTGCGGAAAGCCCGTTGACGCGACACCGAACCTTCTTGCTTTCTAATGGCTTCAATGGGGCCGCAGCTCGTTGGCTGCGGAAAGGAAGGCGTGCGTCATCAGCCACGTCGAAGCAGCTGCGCTTCAATGGGGCCGCAGCTCGTTGGCTGCGGAAAGTAGACCAACGCTGGCTTGGTGGTATTGTCGATGTGTGCTTCAATGGGGCCGCAGCTCGTTGGCTGCGGAAAGCACCGGGTAGCCATGTACGGTGGCCCACGTCTCAAGCTTCAATGGGGCCGCAGCTCGTTGGCTGCGGAAAGCAACACGACCGGGTCGGCAGGGAATTCGCCAGAACGGCTTCAATGGGGCCGCAGCTCGTTGGCTGCGGAAAGTGCAATTGCCCGACCGGACCACGGAGATCCTGCGCGCTTCAATGGGGCCGCAGCTCGTTGGCTGCGGAAAGGCGCTTCGATGCCGATGCGCACTTTGCCAGCCGAGCGGCTTCAATGGGGCCGCAGCTCGTTGGCTGCGGAAAGGCCGTCAGCCATTGTTCGGCAAGCTCGGGCGCGTCGCTTCAATGGGGCCGCAGCTCGTTGGCTGCGGAAAGGACCCCATGTTCATCAACCTCTGCGGAGAATGCACGGCTTCAATGGGGCCGCAGCTCGTTGGCTGCGGAAAGAACGCGACATGGGACGAAACCGACGCCCTGGAAAGCGCTTCAATGGGGCCGCAGCTCGTTGGCTGCGGAAAGTGCCTACCTGGGTGACCTGGCTGGCGGCGTGATGATCGGCTTCAATGGGGCCGCAGCTCGTTGGCTGCGGAAAGCATCTGGAACCTCTTCCGATTTCGGTATGCTTGGTTGCTTCAATGGGGCCGCAGCTCGTTGGCTGCGGAAAGGACGTGCTCAGTCTGGCTTCCGCGGCTCCCAGCCGGGCTTCAATGGGGCCGCAGCTCGTTGGCTGCGGAAAGGGTACTTCGGCGTGTCACCGCAGAAAACCAGCGGCGCTTCAATGGGGCCGCAGCTCGTTGGCTGCGGAAAGCTGAAAAGCCGGATTTACAGCGGCCCCGGCACCCCACGCTTCAATGGGGCCGCAGCTCGTTGGCTGCGGAAAGACTGTAAGCCTAGTGAAGTACGGGGGAACTCTCCCCCGCTTCAATGGGGCCGCAGCTCGTTGGCTGCGGAAAGTCCATTGGTTATGCTCCTTTGAAGTTGTCGTAGTCAGCTTCAATGGGGCCGCAGCTCGTTGGCTGCGGAAAGGTTTTGAGGCCCCTAGCAGCCTCTAGGGCACGTTTGCTTCAATGGGGCCGCAGCTCGTTGGCTGCGGAAAGACCCATTTTCTGCGGCGATCGCGAAAGGCTCGGCACGGCTTCAATGGGGCCGCAGCTCGTTGGCTGCGGAAAGCAGAGACACGGACCACGCGGTTGTAGTGGCCGGGATCGCTTCAATGGGGCCGCAGCTCGTTGGCTGCGGAAAGCGTGGCTTCCGATTCGCTCGGGTCCGTTGACAAGTTGCTTCAATGGGGCCGCAGCTCGTTGGCTGCGGAAAGACCTGCGGACGCTGCAGCGCGAGCAAGAGCTGATGCGGGCTTCAATGGGGCCGCAGCTCGTTGGCTGCGGAAAGACGACCGAAGCGAAATTCCTAAAATTCGCCAGCTCGCTTCAATGGGGCCGCAGCTCGTTGGCTGCGGAAAGCTGTTGGCCGCCGTGGTGGCGAGTTTCCCCGAAAAGCTTCAATGGGGCCGCAGCTCGTTGGCTGCGGAAAGAGCGGAAGGTCGACGATTTCACGATCTTGGTGAAAGCTTCAATGGGGCCGCAGCTCGTTGGCTGCGGAAAGGCTGATTGATGAGGGGACGGACAATCAGGTCAGAGCGCTTCAATGGGGCCGCAGCTCGTTGGCTGCGGAAAGGCTGACGATGGAACCACCTACCAAGCCAATGCGAACTGCTTCAATGGGGCCGCAGCTCGTTGGCTGCGGAAAGTACTGACTGCCGTGCGAGACCGCCTGATACTCAAGGTGGCTTCAATGGGGCCGCAGCTCGTTGGCTGCGGAAAGTTTGACGCCGGGTTGCCCGGCAGGAGATGGCAAGATGGCTTCAATGGGGCCGCAGCTCGTTGGCTGCGGAAAGCTAACGCATACGCCGTCTCGAAACAGAGCGCAGCCGGCTTCAATGGGGCCGCAGCTCGTTGGCTGCGGAAAGTTCCGCATCCACAAACAAAATCTCCTGAACTCGCATTGCTTCAATGGGGCCGCAGCTCGTTGGCTGCGGAAAGACACGCGGCGGGTGGTGTGGTTTCCGGGTGCCGTGTTGCTTCAATGGGGCCGCAGCTCGTTGGCTGCGGAAAGATCACGACAGATGCGTGATGTGGTGCGGGAGCGGACGCTTCAATGGGGCCGCAGCTCGTTGGCTGCGGAAAGAGGCGGCCAACGCTTGCAGGTTCGGGTCTTGCGCAAAGCTTCAATGGGGCCGCAGCTCGTTGGCTGCGGAAAGGCGCCCGGTGGGGGGCTAGTCGTTGTCGATTCCGGTTTCGCTTCAATGGGGCCGCAGCTCGTTGGCTGCGGAAAGCGGGACGAACTGGCCTAGCGTTCGATCGGAGATTTAGCTTCAATGGGGCCGCAGCTCGTTGGCTGCGGAAAGTCGCTCGCGACTGGTCAGCACGGGCCACAGCGACGAGGCTTCAATGGGGCCGCAGCTCGTTGGCTGCGGAAAGTTGAAATTTTGCTTGGTCACGTAACTACCTCATTTCGCAGCTTCAATGGGGCCGCAGCTCGTTGGCTGCGGAAAGGCAATCGCAATTGTCCCTGCTTCGCTCATGTCGCCCGGCTTCAATGGGGCCGCAGCTCGTTGGCTGCGGAAAGCAGGTCGAACGCGGTCAGTTGGGCGAGGGCGCTCCCGCTTCAATGGGGCCGCAGCTCGTTGGCTGCGGAAAGCAGCCGACCGGCATGGTGCCATCAACGTCCAAGACGAGCTTCAATGGGGCCGCAGCTCGTTGGCTGCGGAAAGGGCAACACCAGCCCGTACTGTACCATTTTTGGCGACGCTTCAATGGGGCCGCAGCTCGTTGGCTGCGGAAAGGGCGCCGCATCCGGCCGCATGGCATCCATCGCCAGCGGCTTCAATGGGGCCGCAGCTCGTTGGCTGCGGAAAGGCCATCTGGGGCCGGGCGGATCACCTTCAGCCACAGCGCTTCAATGGGGCCGCAGCTCGTTGGCTGCGGAAAGGAAACCTGCCCAGAGGAAGTGACAACCGAAGCGATGGCTTCAATGGGGCCGCAGCTCGTTGGCTGCGGAAAGCGCCCAGCGCTCAAATTGGGAATCGGATTCGTCACCGCTTCAATGGGGCCGCAGCTCGTTGGCTGCGGAAAGTCACGCCGATCAGCACCAAGCAGACGCCGGCAAAACCGCTTCAATGGGGCCGCAGCTCGTTGGCTGCGGAAAGACGCTCGAAACACCGGACACCTCCTTTTTCTGCCACGCTTCAATGGGGCCGCAGCTCGTTGGCTGCGGAAAGGCGATTTGGACGCGACGCTCTGCCGGATGACGCTGAAGCTTCAATGGGGCCGCAGCTCGTTGGCTGCGGAAAGGATTTTTCCTTGCGGTGGGCAAATGACGATCTTAGACGCTTCAATGGGGCCGCAGCTCGTTGGCTGCGGAAAGGACTTGCATGAGGTAATAATGGACGTAGCTATAATTGCTTCAATGGGGCCGCAGCTCGTTGGCTGCGGAAAGCAGCAATAGCCGCCATTAGCGTCGTTGGCGAGATCGCTTCAATGGGGCCGCAGCTCGTTGGCTGCGGAAAGCCGCTGGTGCTGTTTTGGAGTACACATTGCCGGGGATTGCTTCAATGGGGCCGCAGCTCGTTGGCTGCGGAAAGGACTACAGTCACTTGAAAGAAGGTGACGAGTTCGACGCTTCAATGGGGCCGCAGCTCGTTGGCTGCGGAAAGTTACCGTTGTCCAAGGTTACAGGGTGACAGAGAAACCGCTTCAATGGGGCCGCAGCTCGTTGGCTGCGGAAAGCGTTCCAACTGTATAGGTATAGGGAGTATTGCAATGCTTCAATGGGGCCGCAGCTCGTTGGCTGCGGAAAGGCGTGGACACGCTTTACGCCAAGTCGTCCTGTGGCATGCTTCAATGGGGCCGCAGCTCGTTGGCTGCGGAAAGGCGCGGAGACGGACGGACGAATGAGTTCATCCTGTCCGGCTTCAATGGGGCCGCAGCTCGTTGGCTGCGGAAAGATACGGGCAACGCCAACCGCGGGGTCGGGGGATCAGGCTTCAATGGGGCCGCAGCTCGTTGGCTGCGGAAAGAGAATAAGGGACAACAAACAGCAATGAAAGGGACAAGCTTCAATGGGGCCGCAGCTCGTTGGCTGCGGAAAGGCGGGACGCGATACGTGACAGGCGAACCGTGCGGAGCTTCAATGGGGCCGCAGCTCGTTGGCTGCGGAAAGGCAGCCGCTCGATCTCGTCAATCGCACACGACGGGCAGCTTCAATGGGGCCGCAGCTCGTTGGCTGCGGAAAGTCTCCAAGGCAGTCAAGTTGGCATCTGGCTATCCGCGCTTCAATGGGGCCGCAGCTCGTTGGCTGCGGAAAGGAGGTAGCGCACGGGGCGCGGAGCGTTCGATCGGGGCTTCAATGGGGCCGCAGCTCGTTGGCTGCGGAAAGCAGTGCCACCGCCGCAACCGCGTCAGGCCAGATGCTGCTTCAATGGGGCCGCAGCTCGTTGGCTGCGGAAAGTTCGGTACATTGTCCTCGGTTACATTTAGGGGTCGCTTCAATGGGGCCGCAGCTCGTTGGCTGCGGAAAGCGTCCGCCTCGCCGTTGATCGCCGCCTTCAGAGACGTGCTTCAATGGGGCCGCAGCTCGTTGGCTGCGGAAAGCATCTCGCACATGGTGGACAACATCATCATCTCCGGGCTTCAATGGGGCCGCAGCTCGTTGGCTGCGGAAAGGTTCACCGCGTGGTCAATCGCATGAAAAACACGATGCTTCAATGGGGCCGCAGCTCGTTGGCTGCGGAAAGAGACCAAGCTACTTGAAACATTGACGGAGCAACAGAAGCTTCAATGGGGCCGCAGCTCGTTGGCTGCGGAAAGGAAGAGGATTTTGACGAAGACTTCCTTGATGAATCGCTTCAATGGGGCCGCAGCTCGTTGGCTGCGGAAAGAAGACCTGGCTGGCGGAGGATCCGGCGCGTTGGACTGCTTCAATGGGGCCGCAGCTCGTTGGCTGCGGAAAGTGGTACTTGTACCGCCCGATGTTCACGATGGATGCCGCTTCAATGGGGCCGCAGCTCGTTGGCTGCGGAAAGCATGGGTTCGATCCTTCCGACAAATCGCAGCACGATCGCTTCAATGGGGCCGCAGCTCGTTGGCTGCGGAAAGGCGGTTCCCAACAGCTGGTACTGGGTGGACATCTAGCTTCAATGGGGCCGCAGCTCGTTGGCTGCGGAAAGGCCGACCATGCCGAGGTAGTTTCTCCGGCTGGACACGGCTTCAATGGGGCCGCAGCTCGTTGGCTGCGGAAAGATCGAGACGGTGGGCGGCCGGCAACTCTGCCTGTCCGGCTTCAATGGGGCCGCAGCTCGTTGGCTGCGGAAAGTGCCGGACCGTACCTCAATCGAGACGGTTGGCGGCCGGGCTTCAATGGGGCCGCAGCTCGTTGGCTGCGGAAAGTATCGCACGGCCCTCCGTCACGTCGAACAGCTCATGCTTCAATGGGGCCGCAGCTCGTTGGCTGCGGAAAGATGGACGAGCGGTACGATCGAGCGATGGCCGAGCGGGCTTCAATGGGGCCGCAGCTCGTTGGCTGCGGAAAGGATGTGTGGGGGTGGGGCGATGAAACGGCCAATGATGCTTCAATGGGGCCGCAGCTCGTTGGCTGCGGAAAGCCGAAGGTAATAGACTGGGGCGCACGCCCCCGTCTCGCTGCTTCAATGGGGCCGCAGCTCGTTGGCTGCGGAAAGCGTCCCCGCCGAGTTATGCGTCCTGTTCTACGACGGTGCTTCAATGGGGCCGCAGCTCGTTGGCTGCGGAAAGCATTGTAGGACGTCATTATATCCGTCAGCTCATAGACGGCTTCAATGGGGCCGCAGCTCGTTGGCTGCGGAAAGATGCCGTTTGGGAGACTCAGGTTCTAGTTGCTGTGAAGCTTCAATGGGGCCGCAGCTCGTTGGCTGCGGAAAGTCCTGTCTGGATCAATACGCCGATCACGCCGGGGCTGCTTCAATGGGGCCGCAGCTCGTTGGCTGCGGAAAGCCAATCGTCACGTCACCACCAACTTCGAGAACCCAGCGCTTCAATGGGGCCGCAGCTCGTTGGCTGCGGAAAGCGGCGTCAAGGTCGTTTCACAGTCGTCTTGGCCGTCGCTTCAATGGGGCCGCAGCTCGTTGGCTGCGGAAAGTTCGCCGACGACGGGAACTATGTCTCGGAGGCCCTGCTTCAATGGGGCCGCAGCTCGTTGGCTGCGGAAAGATTCCGCTGACGAATTTTATCAGCTACCTGGACTCGCTTCAATGGGGCCGCAGCTCGTTGGCTGCGGAAAGCACCTTGCGCGCGTCAAAGCCGTCGCACAGCGCCTTGCTTCAATGGGGCCGCAGCTCGTTGGCTGCGGAAAGACGGGAAGCGGAATGGGCGCTACAAAGACGGTTCGGCTTCAATGGGGCCGCAGCTCGTTGGCTGCGGAAAGGGCGACCATCTGGAGTTGCTGCGGGGAGAGCGGGTAGCTTCAATGGGGCCGCAGCTCGTTGGCTGCGGAAAGGCGCAATCGCGTCCCTCCCCGTTCTCCCTTTTGAAGCTTCAATGGGGCCGCAGCTCGTTGGCTGCGGAAAGGCCCTGGACTGTAGCTCGCCGGGCGAGTGTGGAGATGCTTCAATGGGGCCGCAGCTCGTTGGCTGCGGAAAGCTGGAGAATGAGGGCATCGACGTGCGGGCCGTGGCGCTTCAATGGGGCCGCAGCTCGTTGGCTGCGGAAAGCACGCCGCGATCGAGCGGTACATCGAGGCTGAAATCGCTTCAATGGGGCCGCAGCTCGTTGGCTGCGGAAAGCGGCCGAGCGGACGTGTAAGTCTTGACGGTGACGGGGGCGCTTCAATGGGGCCGCAGCTCGTTGGCTGCGGAAAGAAATCTTTGCGCATCTTTTCCCCAACTCAAACAAAGCTTCAATGGGGCCGCAGCTCGTTGGCTGCGGAAAGTCAGATCGTCCCGCACGGCCACCGGGCGGACCTGGTGCTTCAATGGGGCCGCAGCTCGTTGGCTGCGGAAAGCTCACAGAAATTGACCGAGAGTATGCCGCTTGCGTCGCTTCAATGGGGCCGCAGCTCGTTGGCTGCGGAAAGTTCGCAAGCTATCGGACTCAATTTCTGGGCATACCAGCTTCAATGGGGCCGCAGCTCGTTGGCTGCGGAAAGGCTGCCTCATGTCGGCTGGGTGCATGGGTCGATATTGCTTCAATGGGGCCGCAGCTCGTTGGCTGCGGAAAGGGCGGGATCGGCAAAGATGCCCCAGCCCGTCGTGGTGGCTTCAATGGGGCCGCAGCTCGTTGGCTGCGGAAAGCACTCCTCCCCGCACCCGTTGCACTCGGGTCAAATGCTTCAATGGGGCCGCAGCTCGTTGGCTGCGGAAAGCTGCCGGTCATCACATCGGAGAAGGATAGTTTCGTGGCTTCAATGGGGCCGCAGCTCGTTGGCTGCGGAAAGGTCAAGCAAGGTGAAAGGGGGAAATCTTTGCCCCCGGCTTCAATGGGGCCGCAGCTCGTTGGCTGCGGAAAGACGCCAAGCATGGGGCGGACCAAGGCTATTCAGAAAGCTTCAATGGGGCCGCAGCTCGTTGGCTGCGGAAAGCGTTGACCCTGGAACGGTATGAGAGGCTTCAGAGGGCTTCAATGGGGCCGCAGCTCGTTGGCTGCGGAAAGCATTCCTTGCCGATGCTGTACGCCACCGCCGCCGTGCTTCAATGGGGCCGCAGCTCGTTGGCTGCGGAAAGACGAAACTTCCAAAATCACGTACATCACTAAGTTCCGCTTCAATGGGGCCGCAGCTCGTTGGCTGCGGAAAGGTGCTATGGCTTTCCCATGTGCCGCTTGTTTGCACCGCTTCAATGGGGCCGCAGCTCGTTGGCTGCGGAAAGCATTGTCTAGGGTGTGGCATACACAAGACAGAAGCGCTTCAATGGGGCCGCAGCTCGTTGGCTGCGGAAAGAACCTTTATCGCAGGCAACGCCACGTACCGCGACTAGCTTCAATGGGGCCGCAGCTCGTTGGCTGCGGAAAGTCCTCCAATCCTGCAGTGGGATACTCTGGAAGAGCGGCTTCAATGGGGCCGCAGCTCGTTGGCTGCGGAAAGTTTCCGTCGTCATGGCAGTTTCTCCCGGCAGTTGGGCTTCAATGGGGCCGCAGCTCGTTGGCTGCGGAAAGCAAGGGACTCGACCCGAAAACGTCAACCGTCCGCGATGCTTCAATGGGGCCGCAGCTCGTTGGCTGCGGAAAGAAAATGAAAATCGTTCCCCTCTCCGAGCCGGTCGACGCTTCAATGGGGCCGCAGCTCGTTGGCTGCGGAAAGACGGCCGCCGTCACTAGGCCGATGGGACTGACCAAAGCTTCAATGGGGCCGCAGCTCGTTGGCTGCGGAAAGGCCAACTCCGCCAACTCGGAGACGCGGAACAGTTCCGCTTCAATGGGGCCGCAGCTCGTTGGCTGCGGAAAGTAGCCCCCCCAAAAAGCACTTGCTTCTTTGCGCCATTGCTTCAATGGGGCCGCAGCTCGTTGGCTGCGGAAAGATGTCATTGGGACCGGCCACGTCTACAAGGTCAAGCGGCTTCAATGGGGCCGCAGCTCGTTGGCTGCGGAAAGGCGGGTCAAGCGCACGGATCCGGCGATTGCCCTTGGTCGCTTCAATGGGGCCGCAGCTCGTTGGCTGCGGAAAGGCCATGCCTGATGGACCTCATACGCATCCTGCTGGGGAGCTTCAATGGGGCCGCAGCTCGTTGGCTGCGGAAAGTTGGCCGCGGTGGCGGCCGCGGTGGCGACCTCGCAGCTTCAATGGGGCCGCAGCTCGTTGGCTGCGGAAAGTGCCGTTCCACGTCTGCCCACTCTTCCGCCCAGCGCTCGCTTCAATGGGGCCGCAGCTCGTTGGCTGCGGAAAGTCCGGATCCCGGCAGACGACGTTGTCGGCGTCCAGGCTTCAATGGGGCCGCAGCTCGTTGGCTGCGGAAAGTGGGGGCGGCCGAGCAGGGCGCGGAGATCGAAGCGGGCTTCAATGGGGCCGCAGCTCGTTGGCTGCGGAAAGCAACGAGACCGTAAAAAAGCGGCCGGTGCCATCGGGCTTCAATGGGGCCGCAGCTCGTTGGCTGCGGAAAGGACCGCTGTTGCCGTGACATCTCCCAAGGATTGGTAGCTTCAATGGGGCCGCAGCTCGTTGGCTGCGGAAAGGCCAACGGCCGCAAAATTCTTCTCTTTCAGGTTGCGGCTTCAATGGGGCCGCAGCTCGTTGGCTGCGGAAAGATCGAACCGGGGCCGGAGCGCACCGTGATGCTGAGGGCTTCAATGGGGCCGCAGCTCGTTGGCTGCGGAAAGTTGCTCCCTTATAGGTATTCCCGGATAGTAAAGATCGGCTTCAATGGGGCCGCAGCTCGTTGGCTGCGGAAAGGGATCGTCGGGATCGTCCGGCACAAACTGAAGATAGCTTCAATGGGGCCGCAGCTCGTTGGCTGCGGAAAGCCGCGGACAAGTAGCCACAGCCACCACGGTAGGACGGCTTCAATGGGGCCGCAGCTCGTTGGCTGCGGAAAGCGACCGTGGTACGGGGGATGCTGCCCACCGTATTGGGCTTCAATGGGGCCGCAGCTCGTTGGCTGCGGAAAGTACCAGCACGAGGCCGATTGACGTCCGAATCGACACGCTTCAATGGGGCCGCAGCTCGTTGGCTGCGGAAAGCTTAGTTCGAGTGTATGAACGGGAATTTTACCATGAGCTTCAATGGGGCCGCAGCTCGTTGGCTGCGGAAAGCTTGCCGACGGTTGCCGCATTCTCTGAGCAACTTCCGCTTCAATGGGGCCGCAGCTCGTTGGCTGCGGAAAGCCCAGCACATAGGGCGGCGGCATCGACTCGAAAGAGCTTCAATGGGGCCGCAGCTCGTTGGCTGCGGAAAGCCAGCGCGACCAGCAGGCTGTGACAAAGACATAGAGCTTCAATGGGGCCGCAGCTCGTTGGCTGCGGAAAGAGAACACTGCTGGCAGGCTTTGAGCCTGCTGCCGGGCTTCAATGGGGCCGCAGCTCGTTGGCTGCGGAAAGACCGGCGACTTCTCCGACCTGATTGCGGAGAACCAGCTTCAATGGGGCCGCAGCTCGTTGGCTGCGGAAAGTACTGCGCTCGAGTTGCCCCGCGGCGTCCATCGCTTCGCTTCAATGGGGCCGCAGCTCGTTGGCTGCGGAAAGCGACGGTGACCTAGCTGGCTACGTGATGGACCGCACGGCTTCAATGGGGCCGCAGCTCGTTGGCTGCGGAAAGGTCCGCAGCCGGTGGCCTTCCCGGTGGCGTCCTGAAACGCTTCAATGGGGCCGCAGCTCGTTGGCTGCGGAAAGTTCTTTTGTGGACTTTTGCCAGGGTGACCCCTACGGGCTTCAATGGGGCCGCAGCTCGTTGGCTGCGGAAAGCGTTCCTGCGGGCGGTGCTGTCGGATCGCTACTCCGGCTTCAATGGGGCCGCAGCTCGTTGGCTGCGGAAAGGTTGATCGGCCTGGAGGCGTTGACCGGCACCTACAAGCTTCAATGGGGCCGCAGCTCGTTGGCTGCGGAAAGAGGTGCAACGTCTGGATCGGCTTACCGGGTGCGTGGAGCTTCAATGGGGCCGCAGCTCGTTGGCTGCGGAAAGAGCAGAGTTTCGGGAGCTTGTAGATAAGTTGGAGGTGCTTCAATGGGGCCGCAGCTCGTTGGCTGCGGAAAGAATTATACGGCGGACGGCAGCTATGGCAAACGCGAACGCTTCAATGGGGCCGCAGCTCGTTGGCTGCGGAAAGTCTCTACCGTCGTGTTTAGTTGGCGATGCCAGTAGCGCTTCAATGGGGCCGCAGCTCGTTGGCTGCGGAAAGGATTTTGTCCACCTCGTCACCCACGGCGCCGAAGCGGCTTCAATGGGGCCGCAGCTCGTTGGCTGCGGAAAGGCGGACACTATCACTCCGGTCAGTTTTCCAAAGAGTAGCTTCAATGGGGCCGCAGCTCGTTGGCTGCGGAAAGATTCTGGTTCCTGGGCACAATGCTGTTTTCGAGATTGCTTCAATGGGGCCGCAGCTCGTTGGCTGCGGAAAGACTGTCTTCCTAACTCGTTTCGCCAGCAGGGCTCAGGTAGTATTTTGCGAGTGGTGGCACGTTTGTCAACAAGTACAGCCAATCGAAGGGGACTCCGTCTTTGTTAGTGTTTGCCGATTAAAGACTTACGGATTGCGAGCGGGGTCCGGTTTTTTGACGCCACGTGGCCGCTCGCAGCCGTCAGCGGGTCGTGAAAACGGGGTACGTACTCATCTCGCCGGTCAGGACGCGGGCCAACAGGCGAGCCTGGATCTCCAGCATCCGGCGATAGTTGACACGATATCCGAACAGCGGATGCGTGACCAGGGTGTCCATCCGCTGCTCGTAGGCCCGGAAGAATTTCTTTCGTCCATCCGTCGTGAGGACCACGGCGTTGCCCGTCCGCAAAAAGTCGGCGGGAGTTACCATGCGGGTGTTGATCGCCGACAGGACCGCCGAGTCGGCGATCAGCGGGCGAAAGGGTTCCATCAAATCCAACCCCAAGGACGCGCGGCCAAACCGCGGCTGATGGTAGAATCCCAGGTACGGATCGAAGCCGACGGCCTGCGTCACAATCGTCAGATCCTTGGCCAACAGGCTGTACGCCAACGATAACAACGCGTTGACCGGATCACGCGGCGGACGACGATTGCGGCCTGCAAAATCAAACGGGAACGCCACCGGTGACGCGGCAGAAGGATTTCCATCCTCGATCCCTGGTCCGCTCTCGCCGGGGATCTCCGCTCGCTCGTCCTTTCCCGCTTTCAACATGCCCGCGAAATGCTGGAAATAGACCCGCGCCGCACTGCCCTCGATTCCCAACAGCGACTCCATCGCCCCCGCCCGCTCGGCATCCTCCTGCAGGCATTTCATCAAGGCCAGCGCCTCCGTCGGCGGCTCGACGTGGTTCCGCTGCAACAGCGTTCGCTGGTTGCGGATCTTGCCGGCTACCAGGGCCCGGGCCAGCCGCAGGCAGAACCCCGGGACATCGGCCAGCCGGAATTGCTCTCGCCGCAGGAAGATGTTCTTGACGCCCAAGCCCTGAGTGATCCCGTAAAACCAGCCGCCCATCGAAAAGTAGGCGATCGGTACCTCGGCCTCGCACAACGCTTGAATGGCCTGCGTGGTCAATTGAATGTTGCCCATCAGTGATAATTGGCAGATCTCGTTCAGCCGCACTTCCTGGATGACTTTGTCCCGCTCCTTGACCTTCAGCACTTCGCCCGATTTGCCCACCGACAGTCCCTGGGTGTTCAAGTACAGCGGCCGGAGATCGTCGCGAGCCGGCACCAGGCGGCGAAGCTCGGAGGCAGCCGGATGAGCGAATGCGGATTCGGGATCGGCCACCGCCGTCCGCGGCGCGTCGATCGCGAACAGCGTCCGCTGCACCCAGCGTGACGATACGTCGGATTCCGCGGCGCACAAACGGGTTTCGTTGGGCAAGCAGATCCCGACCAGCGAACAGCGGGGACACTTGGGACTGTCCTCCAGCGGCGGCGGGATGCGGCCGGCGGCGGCCAACTCGCGGGCCTGCCGGATGGCGGCCAGCGTCCGCGCGACCAGCGGCCCGTCGATCGCGATCCGCACGCGCTGTTTGGTGGCCACGTAATACACGATCGCCTCGTCGCACCGATAGCCGTTGTCCCGCAACACCAGCGCTTGCACGGCCAATTGAATCTGGTCCGGCTCCCAGGCTTCGATCGAGCCGGCGGCGGCTTCCCGCGGCCGGCCTCGTTTGTAATCGACCGGCGTGACGCTCACACCGGGCGCGGGCAGTTCGTCGGAGCTGTCTCCCGACGCCGCCGTCGAGTCGGCAGAGCGCGCCGAGGCGGCTTGGACCTCGATCAAGTCCATTTTAGCGATCACGCCGTAGGCGTCGCTGGACAGCGTCACGCTGCGCGAGCGAACCGGCCGGCCGGTTTCCTCCGCCAGCTGCTCCGGCGGCGGCAGCGCGTCTTCGCGGCGATCCAAGCCGCTGTGCCGCAACGAACCTTCGACCGTCTCCTGGTTGTGAGCGAACAGGCCCTCGACGTGCTCGTAATAGTACAATCGCGGACAGTAAGTAAACTCGTTCAGCATCCGCGCCGGCAGATAATCGGGAGCGGCCGAGCTGCCGGTTCGAGAAGATCGCGAGAATTCATCGGTGCCTTCCACGCTGTCCGGCATAACCTCTGTTTTGGCGGTCGCAATCATGCTTGTCCCCCTCTCAACCGAATTCGACGGGTCAGGGAATCTTGGGCACGAGAATCCAGCCATGCCTCGAGCCTTGATGGGTTGCCCCTGTTCAGCCCAGTCCGCGCCCTAGACCACGATGCAGGGCGAGTTCAGTGGCGTGTAGGCGACGCCCAGGGCCGTGATGACGCGTTCGCCGCGACCTGCGGTGGGGCCGAGGTCGACGAACAGCACCTGGTCTTCGTTATATTTGATGATCTCGCCCAGTTCGTGGCGGCATTTGGCCAGGTCGATCGGCGTCAACTGGCATTCGAACACCGAGTACTGGAGATGATCGCCATAGTTGCGCATCGTCTTGAAGACTTGACGCAAGCGTTTGTCGTCGCAGATGTCGTAGCAGACCAGATAGGTATTTCGCATCGCGGCAGTTCCTCGCATCCGGGTCGGGTAAAGGAACGAACCTCCCTGCCGCAGGCTCCGATACCCCTTGACGGTAGTTGGCCGTCCTTGAAAGTCAACCCGTTTTTTTCCGCAAACGGGGGATCGCCGCCAGGCGGTCGAGGCTCCGGGCGCACACGGATCGAAGCACACGGATGCGAGGAAAGAGCCACACAAGGCACAGAACGCACAGGGCAGAGCAGTCATCGGTCCTATCGGGTTCTGCGGCACCCCGGCGACGTTCGCGCGCGCCTGCCCCCCTCGCCGGCTCACGGCGGAAAGAAGCGAACACCGAATTGTCAAAGAACGAGTGGCAGCCGGGGCCTTACGTCCACGGCTGCCATTTGCGTTTGATCAGCCACTGTTCCGCGCTGGCGATCGAGTCGCCGGCATTGGGTCGGATGGTGTACGCCGCCCAAGTCAGCAGGTCGGGTGTCTGCGGATCATCGGTCGGCAGCTCGATTGCATGGCAAGCTGATCCTTGTTCAGTTTGGTCACCGCCGGCCGCTTCGGCCGCGGCTCGTCGTCTGTCCAGCGTCCCGAACGCATGATCGTTGTCCTTTTGGGTTCCAAGTCCTTCGGTTCTGCATTTCCTGCGGGCCATCGCCCTATCTCCGGAACCTTTGCTGGTTCCCTGCCTCACCCGGAGAACGTACCGAGCTTTTTTCTCCCTGAGAGCGGCCACTCGAGTCTTCGAAGTTGCGCATTTCGCCCGACTGCGCCACCGCCGACCTTGCGTCGGTGGAGCGGTGATTATGCACTAAAAGACGAGCCCAAAGAACCGTCTCCGTCCTGGCCGCCGCCCCTGCCGCGAAGCGGCAGGGGCGGCGGCCAGGACGGAAGGGGAAGAGAGCTTGTCAGGGCGTAGGTAGTGCAAAATCATGGGCTCCACCGAGCAAGCTCGGAGGGGGCTAACGTGCCAATGGAAATCCAAGGGGTTGTTCAACAGGGCGTGGTTGCGGTCGACGACGCGATTTCGTTGCCCGAGGGAGCGTTCGTCGTCGTGACGTATCAGCAGGCTCCGGTGCTCCGGGTCGCCCGGAATCCGGTTCCAGTGATGCTGCCGATTTTTGACTGGGGCGAACCAGGTACGATCGATCTAACCAACGACCGCATTGCGGACATCCTGGACCGGGACGATACATCTTCTTATCAACGTCTGGCTTGGTCTGGCTTTCAAGCGACACAAGCACCACGCCTCGGCGGTCGCTTGGTTTCGTTCCGTTGGACAAGGCCGGTGTTATTCTGGCCGGGTGACGCAAATGGGGTTTCTGCGGCTCGCCTCGAATCCGCAAGCGATCGGATGTGACGCGGTCCCCCTGCTGCAAGCCTGGCAAACCTACGGCCCACTCTTCGGCGACCCGCACGTCGGTTATGTGGAAGAACCTGTGGCGTCCGCAGAAGCCGTTCAGCAGAGCGGACCACGACAAGGTGCTGTACGGAGCGGCGTGATGCTGTTTGTCGAGACCAGTGCGTGGTTCACGGGTTGCACCGGCTTCGTTGCCAGCCGAGCGATCAGAAGTCAGGGTGTTTTCCAGAACCGAGGAGCTGAACATCACCCGGTACTCGCTCGGGACCGAGATTGGTTTGCTATTCCCCACAGTGCAGTCGCCGGCGCAAAGTTGCGGACCTTTCCGACGGTGATCCGCTGACTCTTCATCGCAGCTGTCACGCCGCGCGGCAGTAGCGTCGCACCGATGGCGGACGGCGAGACAAGTTCTCGCGTCGTTAAAAGCGACTGAATGACCGGCAAAGCAAGAGGAACCTCCCACAGCGGCCAGTGAAAAAACGTATCGTCGCTGCGGAACCCGGAAAACGCCGTCGTCCGCAGACGCTTTGCGCCTGCCGCAGTGGGTAGAAGGGGGATGGCTTCGATGGCCAGCCGATTTGCTCCAAGCATGGAACCAGACAACCTACGGTCTGGATCGCCGCTTGGGTTCCGCCAACGCAACGCGTATCGATTGTCGTCGAGCGGATCGAACCGAAGCGAAAGCGTTTGCGTGGGATCACTGTAATCCCAGGTACAAAAAATAGCCTTCTGGAGATGCTCGAGATGGCATTGCTCGATCAAGTTCCGCATGGTTTCCAGAAAATGCTGATGTCCGGCTCCGGCCATAGTCCGCAAAGCCGTGTCCTGGATCGTCACGCCGTCATTCACGGAGACCAGGGCGTCTGACCCAAAGGCCGCGAAATAGTCCGCACTCGTTCGCTGATGCTGGGCGGACGAGCCGACTGCGTCGAGAAGGCACTGCCGGAAAGCGACACGAGGTACGTTGATGTTCTTTCCGAGCTTGACGAAATGGGCCTCGCCCTGTCGGTTCGCGAGCGCGGCTTGAAGGCCGGACAGAAGTTGTTCCGGAGACAAGACATGGTCCGTGACGAGCACCGGGTGCCACGTTCCGTCTGTCTCCCACCTCATGCGAACAGACGTGTTCGGAGTGGCGACAGTCACCGTCCGCAACACGCCAAGTGCCGCCAGAAACGCCAGCGGATTAGCTCCGTTCAAACCCGGCAGTGGAAGCGAATGCTCCGCGGCTTGCGTCGCAATCTGAGGGGCAGCACACAAGACGATCGTCTCTGCGCGTTTCCGTGGCTGCGCACTGGCGACCCAATCGGCCAGACGCAACGAGGATTCCAGCCAGGCGAGGCCCCACCACCCGTAGCGGCGAGTGAGTTTCCAAAAACGGTCTGAAATGCCAGAATCGAGTCGATAGGCCGGAAGCCGAAGACGCTGTTCGGGTGACAGCGTGAGTGACACATTCGTGGAGGATGGCGGAAACAGTTTTTCGAGGCTGACGGGTGGAGGATCTTCGTCGATCACGACCGGAGCAAACGGTCGAGCGTGTCCGTGATGGGCTGCGACCACATGAAGCATCACGTCGGCTACCACGTCGTCGAAGTCGTGCCGCAAGTGACCGGCGAAGTCGAGCGAAAGCATTTCGTGGCGAAAGCCGGTCGGAAGACTATCCGTCGCGGGGCGGCCCAAAAAACCGGTGGCTGCTGAGGTCGCTCCCCGTGCCGACTTTGCCCAGAGTTTGGGCTGCATGTAGGCCATGTCGAGCGATGAACCAAGGAGCATCGCCTGAAAACGCGGGTCGGCCTTGCCGAGATCGTGACGCCCGGCGGCGGCGATGAGAGCGTCTGCAAGGGTCGATTCGAGGCCGACATTTTCGACCACCCGCTTCGTTTCCGCCGTGACGTCGGCCAAGTGCTCGGCGAGGGACAGCCGTTCGTCCGCGTCGAGGTTGTGTTCGTCGAAGTCGTCGTCGAAGCTGGGGCGCGGCAATTCGGGGCGCGACGAAATGCGCGGACCGATCACCACGAACCCGCCGGGATAACGTACCATCGTGACTTGCTTCGCACGCTTCTTCGCCAGCGTCTCGCGGACTCGCCGTAGCTCCTCGGACCGGCTCGGCGATAGATCCGGGGTGGTCACATCTTCCGTGGGCTCGGCGCTCGCCGGGTTGTCCTCCTCCGGCGTCAACAGTTCACGATAGTGCCACGCGAGGTTCAAATTGCTGACGAAGTCCCACAGGCCCGCGAGCGATTGTCGATCGGCCGGGGCGGTCATGAGGTTTTCGTGAACTCGCAGGATGAGCCGATCGCGAGTTTGCGTGAAGGCTTCAGACGCTACGTCGATACGGGCGAGGTTGTGCCGCTCTTCGGCCGTCGGCGGCGCGTACTTGTCGCCGTTTGGTCGAACGGCGGGTTCCTTCGGTGCGTTGGGCACGTAGCCGAGCTGCGTCCAGCCACCGGCGGTCGCCGGGAGGATGACCACGGTGTTCGGGTATAAGGATTCAAGTTCGTCGTCAGCCCCTGACACAGCGCGGCACTCGCGGCCCTCCCAAATCACGCCGCGACGGTGCGTCACGGGTTTGGCCTTCGACTTCGACGAACCTGCTTCGAAGTCGCTGTCGTCGGTTGTGGCTTCGCCGACAACATCGCCGGAGTCATCGGACGCTTCGCCGTCCTTTCCCTGAATCCAGGCTTTGAATTGCGGCAGTGGTACGCTGAGACATTCAGCGGAGCACGGCGGGCAGATGGCCAGCGTCTGACGACACTCGTCCAACCAGTCCTCCCCGTCGCAGTCCTCCGGCAAATCGGCTCGCCAGCAGATGCGAACTTCGGGCACGCCGCGATTTGGGCCGTGAAGATACGGCGCGACCTCCGGTTCCACAGCCGGCCTTGGCGCCGTCTGGCACAGCAGGTCCAGATGAGCCGGCATGAGTACCGGCGCATCCAGCGATGGAGCGATCAGCTTCGCGACTGCATCCGCGTCGTTGCTTCGCGTTTCCGCGAGGCGGGCATCGAGCGAACGGATGCCGACGTCGATCACCTTGTCAGTCGCATGCCGCTCGAGCCACTGCCAAGTGGCGGGCAGCGATTCGCCGTAGATCGGATCGGGCTTTCGCGGAGCGAGATCGCCCTCGGCCATCACGATCACGCCGCGGGCATGGGGCAACTTGCCGAGTCGATTGAGCCGTCCGAACCGCTGCCGCAGGGCGTCGAGGCTGGCACACTGACAGACCATGCCGTCGAAATCAAAGTCGGCCCCGACTTCGAGACACTGGGTCGCGACGACGAAGTGCGGTTCGGTGAGCTGCTCCTGACTCTCGCATTGGAAGCGAGCTTGCAGCGTCTCCGTGAGCCGGTCGCGATCGAACGGCCGCATGCGTCCGATCATGAGTTCGACCCGGTCACCGTACTTGTTCTTCAACAATTCGAAAGCCCGACGAGCACACTCGACGCGATTCACCACGATCGCGATTCGCAGGCACGGAGCCTGCGCGTCGCTCCCTTCGGCGAGCGACTCGGCCTGAGCGACCAGGTCTTTGGCGAGCTGGGCGTTCTGCTTTCCACCCTTCGCATTCGACCGTTCGAGCCGGATCGGCTTGGCGCAGCCGTGACGTTCGTCGAGCGCCTTGTCGACTTCGTAGTCGGCTTCTTCCAACTGAAACACCGCATTGCCCGACGCATCGCGCGGCGTGGCGGTCATCTCGATGAAGCGAAACGGCGTGCGAATTGGCTGCGCGGCCCAACGCGGCGCCTCGTTCGGTCCCATGTACGCATCGCGATACCGAGCGATCGCTTCCATCGTCTGGCTGAACGGCTTCGAGCAGTGGGCTTCGTCGAGCAGAATCAGGGAATCGTTCGCGGTGAGCGCCGCGTGAATCGGCAGGTTGCGGTCGGAGACCCCGTAGCCGCGAAACAACAGTCGCGAGCCGATCTGATCGACGGTGCTGGTCACGATCGTCGGCTGCAAGAGCGATCGCACCCAGGCGTCGTCGCGATAAATCCCACCGCGGAGTTCGAAGCAGTCGAGTGGCGGTGCGTGGTCGTTGTCCGCCAGGGATCGCAGCCAGTACGCGACGGGAAAGAGCGGACTGTTGGGATTGTCGGCGGCTTCCTTCAGTTGCCTCTTCAATGCCCTAGCCCGATGGAACGCCTCGTTCACGATGATGCGACGATCGACGACGAAGTAGATGCGGCGTGGCGCGTCGATCGCGGCTCCACTTGCGTATCGACGCCAGGCCTGGTGAGCCAGCGCGAACACAGCGATGTCGAGGCAACTCGTCTTTCCGCTTGCCGTCGGCAGCTTGATGTATCGCGGCCAATCGCCGTGACACGCCTGTTCGGCCAAGCGAGCTTGCCAGCGAAACGGGGCGCGGCCGTGGATCGCCTCAAAGAACGCGAGGAACGATTCGTGTTGAAGTGTAGGACAATCGGTCACGTTGGAGCTCCCTTCTTGATGATCGGCTTGCACAGTCCGTATCCCTGAAAGCGACCGGCTCCGATCAACACCGGGCCGGAGACACGCCGATCGAACCGCAGCCAAACGTGAACCTGCGGCTTGGCCGGCCGCGTCTTCTTCGACGGCAGCGCGGGAAAGCCGTCGCCAAGCGGTGCCGGTGCCGGTTCACCACCCCGACCGGAAATGCGTCGCGTCTTGGCCCAGGCCCGTGGCACACCCACGTGCCACGCCGTCGAATCGATATCGACTTCGATTGGCTCAGGCAATCCGGCTCGCGTGCAGGACACTCGGATAATGTCTACGACCTCGGCGTGCCAGGCACGCCGATCGTCTCCCCGCGACGACTTGGGGAATCGGTCGAGAACGACGGGCGTCACCGAAGCCCACGTTGTCGACGGCTTGGTCCAAGTTTCGTTTTGCAGGATTAACGGCGGCGAAGGGCGCTCTTCGAGTTGCAGCGTCCAGTCCGGCAAATTCTGCCCCCAGAGCTTAAGCGGTGATGTGGCCGCTTCTCCGGTCTGCTGATCGACCAGCAACGGCCCGAGCCACCGGCCGCGCTCGGCGGCCGGAATCCCTTTCGGTAGCGCAATCGCCAGTCCCATCAAATGCCCGTCGGCGTGCAGATACCCTGCGAACGGCAGCGCCAGAAACGCTGCGTGCGGCAACGATGTCGCGCTCCCGTCAGCATCGTGACCGCACAACCACGCCGGAAGCGATGCATTGCCGTGAGTTGCGATCAATGCCGCCCGCAACGCCTGCGTCAATCCCAGCGTTCGTTCTACGTTGAGCGACGGGCCATCGAGCCTGGCGAGAATCAGCAGGTCGCGTTCAAAGTACGAGTTCTCGTGGACCGCCAGGTCGGCATGATCGGCCGAACTGCGACGGTAGCCCTGCCAGACTCCCAGTGACGCCGGTGTCGGCTCAGGGGGCCGCAGGCTCGATTTGAACGGCATGCCGAAGGCCGCTTCGAACCGCTTCTTCGCGGCCGTCTGAGCCTTGCCGCTGGACGATTCGATCTCCGTTTTCAGATCACCAAATAGGTTGATTCGATCTGCTCGGCAAGCGGCCGCCAGCCGGTCCAATTCGCCCGCGACTGCGATCCGGCAGGTCAGTTCAGCATCCGACGCAGCCGGCTCCCAAAAGTCGCCAGTTGGTGTCAACTCCGAAGCTTCGCAGCAAGCCATGACGAACGAAGACGAATGGCCGACACGAATAACCTGTCGACAGAGCCGCTCGAGCGTCGGCAAGTGCTCGGTCAGATCCGGGGCATTGGGCCACTCGAACGACACATCGGCATCGGCGCCGTCGAGTCCGTCCGGCCGATCGGGAATGACAGTCGGAAACGACCGCGCCTGGCGCGACCGCGGCATCCCTGGAGCAGACTGGAGCATCGCCTTATTCGGCTGTGGGGCGTCGTTGACCGGTACATAGCACGTAATCGGACTGCGCTCGGCCGCCTCGCGCGAATGAATCCGCGGGGCTGCCAGCGAGGCCAGCCAATCGAGCATTCGACGCTCGGCCGCTTTCTCTTCCTCGGTCCCGTCCGTTTCGAAATACGCCGCAGCCAAAGCCATGTATAGCCGTCCGGGATGCGGCGGCCATTCGGGCTGTTCGCGAGCGTCCACGCGAGTGGCCACGCAACGACTGGTCAGGAAACGGAGGTGAATCTTGAGGCTGAGTTGCTGAGCGACCTTGCCATCGAAAGCACCTTCGTGCGTCATGATTCACCTCCCTCGCCGCCGCTGACAATTGCCAGTTCCTGGCTCTTCCGAACCAGTTCGACCAGCTTCTTCGCGGGTTTGAGCTTCAATGGCCGTTCCATCCACGGCAGGCCCACCGCTTTCGCCTCAGCGACCGCGTCCGCAAGCAGTTTGATCGCGGTGTCCGCGTCAAGTTCGAACGGCTCCGATCGGTTACCCGGTCGATCAAGCAATTCCCACTTCAGCGGAGCAGTCGGCCAGAGCAAGCATCGCGACCGCAAGTCCAACCCACGATCCGCAGCAAGCACCGCTCCGCAGAGGCCCAACGCGGCCAGCACGGTTCGCCCCGCGTCGTTCACTTCCGCCGTGACCTTGCCGTCGATCGGAAACTGCAATCGCCGTAGCGCGGGCAGCGAGATCACGATCATCTGCTCGGCATACGCGATCGTGACGCCACCGGCGAGTGGTACACCGTCTCTCGATACATTCGACAAGGACGGAACGATATTTCCATGATTGGCCTCGGATGGCTTGCCATCTTTGCCTTTGAGGATTGGTTTCTTCTTGTCTTGAGCCGCCTCCGCCGCTGACAGCGTCCAGCCGCGATCCGGCGTCTCATAAATCAACGCTGCATCTTTCCGTATTGCCAACGGATCGATCCGACTACTGGTCTTAGTTCCGTAGCTCGCGTCGACACCGATGATCTCCGACACAAGAGCCCGCTGAAACTTCGTCCCCAGCCCGCCTTTCGGACCGGTAGAGTCCCATAGTCCCAGAAGCAAGGCCGTCGGGCAGATTTCGAACAGGGGCGTGGCGTTGCGAAGATTCGCGAAGCCGATCTTCTTCCCGGCGGGTGTCTCGCGAAACGCAACGCCACTCTGGTCCTCGCTGTCACGCAGAATTGCATCTGCTACTCGATGCGGGGCCTCAAGGCTCGTTACGCGCCCGATCGGTTCGAACAATCCTTCCGCACCTTGTCCCGGTTCGACGACGGGAATCTCTGAGAAGTCGACTTCGATCACCGGGATTGAAATCCGCCCTTCGTCGAAGGCGTCCTGCAGGGCTTCCTCGATCCGATTGGCCTGACTTTGCACCGAGTCCAGCAGCACGCAGTCGACCGCCTCCGCCCGTCCAGGCAGCCGCCGTTTCTCGGTCGCATAAACCGCCCCCGAGTACGTCGGCGGAAAAACCTTGTCTCCTTCGCCGCCTGCCGGCTGTAACTTCACTCGCGACCGAAACGCCGCTGCAGTCCCAGCGACCGCAGAACGCAGTTGAGCCAGTGTCAATGTCGAACCAGTCTTGTCACTCATGTCATTCGTCCTCCAGGTCAAGTTCTAAGCCTTCATAACAGTCAATCTGCAAGCAACGCCGCTATGCGCGGATCTTGTCGCACGCGCTGAACCGCACGACGGTATCGGCTCCGCTCAGTGCTGGAGCAGGTTCCATTGGAGCGAGCCAGAAGCGCTGAAGTGATCCCGCGATTATGTCGGTGGATCAGGATTTCCCGATCCGTGTTCGGCAGGCCGTTAATCGCATCGGCCACGGCTTGGCCGCGCTCGTTCTCCAATAGAACGGTGAGCCCGTCTGGGTCACGCGACGGGAACGCTTCATCACGCAGCGGCAAGTGACGCCGGTAGCCTTCCCTACGATGAAATGCACTCAGCAGGTTGCGTACAATTCCCCAAGTAACCTGTTCGGCGTTCGCTAACTCAACGAGGCCATTTTGGAGACGCTCCGCCCACGCTAGGCCGACTTCGCCGAACAGGTCTTCGTGGCCCGCACGATGGCCGCGGTTTTCTATCGCGGGCTTCATTCTCATTAGTAGTGAGCCAAGATCAGTTCTTGCGTCCATCGCCAAAGCCCTTCACCATCCTGGTCGTCCGATTCTCTAATTGCGCGAGATTGGAAAACGTTGCACTTTGTTACCTGTACTTGGGGATTAAAAGGGGCCTTGCGGGAAACACCCAAACAACATACTCTTCTCTTGTCTGCTGTCAACAGCCCGGACCTCATTGAAGCGTGACGTGGACTTGCGGCTGCGCATCAGTCCAAACATTTCCTGCGGTTCCCGCCGCAGGCCCCATTGCCAAATCGCGATCAGCCATGTGTCCGAAGCCCGCGTTTCTTTCTGGAGCCAGAATGGAGTGGGCCAATGTCGACAGTTCCCTCGGAGAATTACATCCGCATCGTCGCCGCCTTGGTCAGGCTTGGCTTTGTGGTCGTCCGCCAGCGCGGCAGCCATATCCGCCTGGAACGAACGATTGCAGGCCGGACGGTGAAGATTACCGTGCCGGCGCACCGGTCGGTCAAGCGATCGACGTTGAGTCGTCGGCTGAAACAAGCAGAAGTCGCACTCGATGACTTCCTCAATGCGCTGTAAAATGGCTTTGCAGGCAACGCAGCGCCCCGGCGTTGTTACGGTTTGTGTGCTCGATCTTAGGCCCAGCGAACGGCTGGCTTCGGCATGATCTCTCCACCCCAAGGAGCGGCAAGATGCGATTGCGAGTGGTTTTGGAACCGTCGGACGAAGGCGGGTACACCGTGTACGTGCCGTCCCTGCCCGGTTGCATTTCTGAAGGGGACTCGCGGGAAGCGGCCCTGGCGAATATCCGCGAGGCAATCGAACTGTATCTTGAACCGTCGGAGTTGCAGCCGGTGGGGGACCAGAGCCTGGTTGAGGAGTTGGTTGTCTGATCGCTCCTACAGCCGGTTCTGTCCGTTGGGAGACCGCCGAGACGCGAGTGTTGCCTGGTCGAGCAGCGGTTGTCGGGTTACTCATCGGCGCGCAGTAGAACTGCGATTTGCCGACGTACTCGGGCTTGAACTTGCCGATCTTCAAACCGATGGCCAACGGGCACTGCGGATGCCCCTCACCCCCGGCCCCTCTCCCCGGAGTACCGGGGCGAGGGGAGTGCGTTTGCTGAAAGAATAACAGGTCGATGTAGAACGTGTCGTTGCCGACGGTGATCGCAAATTCCTCGCCGACGAACGTGAGGTCGCGGCCGAATTCGAGAAAGAAATCGCGTAGGTTGGCGAGGATCGCCTGGCGGAGTTCGCGTTCCGAATACTCGTCGCTGAGCCCGAGGAACTCCAGGATGTAGTGGTCCTTGAACGGCAGCAGGTCGCCTTGCTCGGCGTCATCGGACAGGCACTTTTCGGGATCGCGCCGCACCGACATGTACCGCAGGTACAGGCCGGAATCGATTTGCCGGCGGAGTTCGCGGACCGACCAGCGTTCGCGGGCCGACATTTGCAGATAGAAGTAGCGTTCGGCGGGATCGGAGACGGCCCCGATCAGAACGTAATGATGCGTCCAAGAAAGGCGCGTGACCAACTCGGCGATGTTTGCATTCAGGTCCTGAGCGAGCATGGAGGGACTTTGTCGGGTCAGCGCCCCGACTTTTTCATCGCCATCGGAATACGTTGCGTTTCGCGGAGAGGCCGTGGCCGTTTGCGGCCGATCCCCACCTTTGGGAATTCGTCGGGGCGCTGGCCCGACTTTTTGGTCGCTGGCAAAAGCAGTGGCGAACCAGCGGTCGAGATCGCGGCAGCTCACGAAAAACTGCCGCATGCGGAAGACGTTGTCGCGGCTCAGTCCCTTCATGTCCGGGAACGCCAGTCGCAAGTCCTGGGCGAGCTGCTCGACCACCGCGTCGCCCCATTTCGCGTGCTCCTGCTGCTGGACGATAATGCGGCCGATGTGCCAGTAGAGGCAGACCAGCTCGCGATTCACGGTCGCCAAAGCGCGATGCCGCGAGTCGGCGATCAGCCGTTTCATATCCGCCAGTACGTCGACATAATCCGCCGGCGCGTTGCCACGCTTGGTTCGCGGTGATTTGGCCACCAGCGTCTTGGTTTTTGTCTTGCTCGCGTCCTTCGTCATGGCTGTGACTCCGAGATGTCCGAGACGCGTATTGGTCGGGGCTCAGGCATGACTCGCCTCCTTTTTGCTCGCCCGCACGTCCGCAGCTCGCCGCAGCGATTCCAAATAGGCCAAGCGAAACGGGCCGAGTTCCGCGAGCAACTTCAAGGCGTTGGCCGTCCAGCTTTGCTCGCCGCCCATCGCTCTTTGGAAAAACTCGTGAAACACGTTCATTGGTGATGGCCTCGGACCGTTTCATCAAACGTGAAGAACATTGCCTGCCTGTTTTCGCGCAATCGTCGCCCGCGCGATGCATCAACGCGGGGGCGGTGTTCCTTCCTCAATCGTCTCTTTGATTCCTTTGGGTACCAGTCGAAGTGGGCATGGATCAGTGACGCATCCGGCAGGGCGGTTTGTTAGTTGGCGACGCCGACATGGCGACGCCGATCTTGGCCGCAGTCCGCGACCCGGGCCGACAGCGATCAACGGGTTCCGCATCGGATGTTGCTCCTTCCCGGCCGAGAATATCGTCAGGCCCGTGACACGTTTGGTCACTCACGGGGAAATTTTCTTCTGAACCGGCGCCCGCACGACGGCCAATGGCACGATCTTGACCTGGTATACGGCCCAAAACCGCGGGTGAGAAACCCAGGTGGGACATACTGTTGTCCGACCAGTTCTGGGGGATGGGGGCATCAGGGCGTCTCCTGCGGGATCACGAACTGCGCCAAACGCCGCCGGATCAGGCCCAGTTCCGGCAGCGAGCTTCCAAATTAATCCATGCTCATTCGCCGTTCGTGGTTGCCAGGCGAGTTGCAAATGGTGAAACTCTTAGAGATAACACTAACTTGCATTCTTTGACGCCAATGACTATACTTAGCTTACATCGTACGTGTCAATCACCCTCTCACGGAAATTCGGGCTCGATCCTGGGATGCCGACAAGCCGTCCACCAGTCTTACCTGCCAGCGACGTTCCTCCCCGTCGATGGCGAGGAACACTTGCGCGTCGGCCGGAGGATGATCGATCGGATCGTCGAGGATCAAGTAGTCCGGACCGAGGTGGCCGATGCTCACGATGTGCCCATTGACCGACAGATGCATTTGCACGTCGGCCGAATGAGCCTGTTTTTTGCGGTTTACGGTGCCCATGATGGAAACAAACGCAGATCTGATTCATCGAGCCGGCCAGTACGCCCAACGCAATGGCCTGACGCTGTGCGAGCAACTTGGATGCGGTATTCATGGTATCGTTTTCGTAGCGGAAAGCCAGACCAGACCGGGGGCCTCGGCCATAAAAGTTCACGAACGCGAGACATCGTTTTGCCGGGAACGGGATGTGTATCTCCGATTGTTGGATCGGGGTGTGCTGGAAATCCGAGGCTGTCACGTCCCGCAATTGCTTCGATCCGACGATGAGCTTTGGGTGATTGAAATGGAAGTCGTGAAGCGCCCCTTCGTGCTGGATTTTGCCGGCGCGTATCTCGACACACCTCCCGACTATTCCGACGAAGTGATTGCCGAATGGCGAGCCGACAAACAGGAACAATTCGGCGACCGATGGCCGGAAGTGGAGGCCATCCTCGCGTCCCTGGAACGATACGGGATCTTTCTGGTCGACGTATCGCCGAGCAATATTGCGTTTCCGCCGTAACAAAACTCGAGAGCGATTTCCGCGACGGATCGTCGCGGCCCCATTGAAGCGTGTTGTCTCTGAGAGTGGCCGCACAGGCCGAACAACTTTCCGCGGCGAATCCAGCCGCGGCCCCATTGAAGCTATTGCGATGCACTCGCACGGAGTGAGCTGATATCCTTGCAGCCGCCGGTTGAAGAACAGCAGGGTGGATGTAGAACGTGTCGTTGCCGACGGTGATCGCAAACTGCTCGCCGACGAACGTCAGGTCGCGGCCGAATTCGAGGAAGAAATCGCGGAGGTTGGCGAGGATCGCCTGGCGGAGTTGCTGCTCGGTGTGCTCGTCGCTCAGCCCGAGGAACTCCAGGACGTAGTGGTCCTTGAACGGCAGCAGGTCGCCTTGCTCGGCGTCATCGGACAGGCACTTTTCTGGGTCGCGCCGGACCGACATGTACCGCAGGTACAGGCCGGAATCGATTTGCCGGCGAAGTTCGCGGACCGACCAACGCTCGCGCGCGGACATGGCCAAATAGAAGTAGCGTTCGTCCGGTCGATCGCGGATGGACATGATTTCCGTGTGGTGCGACCAGGACTGCGACGGCACCAATTGGATCAAGGCCGCCGACGCCAGTTCTCGGGACAGTGTCCCGAGAATTTCCGGGATGTCCGACACGCGTCTTGGTCGGGGCTCAGGCATGACTCGCCTCCTTTTTGCTCGCCCGCACGTCCGCAGCTCGCCGTAGCGATTCCAAATAGGCCAAGCGAAACGGGCCGAGTTCCGCGAGCAACTTCAAGACGTTGGCCGTCCAGCTTTGCTCGCCGCCCATCGCTCTTTGGAAGAACTCGTGAAACACGTTCATTGGTGATGGCCTCGGACCGTTTCATCAAACGTGAAGAACATTGCCTGCCTGTTTTCGCGCAATCGTCGCCCGCGCGATGCATCAACGCGGGGGCGGTGTTCCTTCCTCAATCGTCTCTTTGATTCCTTTGGGTACCAGTCGAAGTGGGCATGGATCAGTGACGCATCCGGCAGGGCGGTTTGTTAGTTGGCGACGCCGACATGGCGACGCCGATCTTGGCCGCAGTCCGCGACCCGGGCCGACAGCGATCAACGGGTTCCGCATCGGATGTTGCTCCTTCCCGGCCGAGAATATCGTCAGGCCCGTGACACGTTTGGTCACTCACGGGGAAATTTTCTTCTGAACCGGCGCCCGCACGACGGCCAATGGCACGATCTTGACCTGGTATACGGCCCAAAACCGCGGGTGAGAAGCCCAGGTGGGACATACTGTTGTCCGACCAGTTCTGGGGGATGGGGGCATCAGGGCGTCTCCTGCGGGATCACGAACTGTTCCAAACGCCGGCGGATCAGTCGCAGGTCCGGGAGCGCGGTTGATTTGATCGTGGCGTACGCTTCCAGCTTGCGAAATGGGCCACGGAAGCAAAATAGCAAATTGAACATGGGCAGCGTCGGCAAGCTGGAAGCTTACCCCACGTGCCGTCACCGGGTAAATCGACAGGCTGCTCGGCTAGGCAGGTCTGCCAGTCCCCGGGCGCGGCGTGCCCCGAGATCTGGCGAAACCAAGTCGCAAAGTCGCTGATGCTCATCCTTCGTCCTTCGGGAGGGACGGGGGTACTGTTCGAAGTGGGCACGGATCAGCTTCGCACACGGCAGGGGCGTTGGGTAGGTGGCCACGCCGGTTTTTTTGCGACGGCTAGGGCCAGGCCGATTCTGATCTGCTCGGCGGTCATGACGGCCCCGCCGGCAGAGCGGCGCGGGCCAGAAAGCCGCAAGCGTAGACGCAGGTGAAAAGGCGCTCCTGCCACGGGAACGGACGGCTTTTGTCCTCGTTCCCAGGCTCTGCCTGGGAACGCCCTGACCCGAGGCTCCGCCTCCGTTCGCCCTTCGCCCCCGGGCCCCGTTCAACGCCAGTCGGTCAGGACGTCGATGTAGTAGCGCAGCTCCTGGAGTAGTCCCAGATACGGCGTAACGACGACGCGATTGAACCAACAGGTCGCGCGCAATCGCAGTCGGTTCCCTGAAGATTTTGCGTATCAGCTTACCCAGCAAGAGTTTACAGCTTTGATGTTGCAAAATGTGATATCAAAGCCCGGCCGGGGCGGTCGCCGGAAGCTCCCGTGGGTGTTCACCGAACATGGCGTGGCCATGATCTCCAGCGTCCTCAACTCTCCCACGGCGGTGCGGGTGAACATCGAGATCATGCGGGCTTTCGTCCAACTCCGCCGCTTGATGGGCACGCCGGGCGAACTGGTCGAGCAACTTCGCCGGCTGGCCGAAACCGTCCAACTGCATGATCGTCACATCCGGGCCATTGAGGAAGTCCTCAACCGACTCATGGAGCCCCCGGAACCCCCGAGACGCCGAATCGGATTCCACGTGCGGGGCGATGAGGCGGACGACAAAGTGTGAATGGCAAGGAAAGAGACTTGTCTGGTGACAAGCGGATCGCGTGCCCGAATCTGGAATGGCAGGCGCTGTTCGCCCTCGCCCGCCACGGCGGTCTGCGGAATCCCAGCGAAACGCTGTTGGCCACCTGGGATGACAGGGATTTCGAGCGGGGCAGGATCACCGTACACAGCCCCAAGACGAAGCGATACGAGGGGAAGGACACGCGGGTTATCCCCATGTTCCCGGAACTGCGGCCGATCCTGGAAGCGTTATTCAACGAGCGGGAGAAGGAACTTGGCAGGCCACCATCGGCCGCCGATCACATCGTCAAGCGGTATCGCGTAAGGGGCATGAATCTGCGGACGCAGCTGGAGCGGATCATCAAGCGGGCAGGTCTGGAAGCGTGGCCGAAGCTCTGGCAGAACCTCCGGGCGTCACGGGCCATGGAACTGGCAGGCGAATTCCCCGCCCACGTGGCAGCGGCATGGCTGGGGCACAGCACCTTGGTTGCCCAGAAGCACTATTGGCAGGTGACAGATTCGGATTTTTCGAAAGCCGTATCCACGCCAACCGGAAAACCCGCAGCAGAAAGCGCAACAGACGTGGCCAATTTTCTGCGATCGGGCAGCGGGGAGGCGCAGCACGAAAGCCGCGAAAACCCCGTAAAACACTGCAAAAGCCTGATAAACAGGCTACCCGGCCAGGACTTGAACCTGGAATGAGGGAGCCAAAATCCCTAGTGTTGCCAATTACACCACCGGGTAGCAAATCAACACGCATATCTTAGAAACTTCTCCGCCGTTCACAATCGCAAATTGAGCGGCGAACCAGGTTTGTTTTCCGAATCCCGCCGAGTTCTGGAGTTATTTAGCCGCTAAGCCATTCGTTGCAGCGTCTCGGACAGGACTTCTTTCCAGTCGCGAAAGTCCTTCAGTTCGGCGGCGACGCGCCCGTGGCCAAAGATCCGGACCCGCTTGACGTAATCGTCGAACTGCTCTCGTGCCAGAGATTGGACGACGGGGGATACGTCGCCCAGCGGACGATAGACGCCTTCTTTCCGAAAGTGAATGTCGATCTGAAACTCGATTTCCAGCTTGGCGGGCGGAGCATCGAACAGGATTTCGGTGGGAGCGACGCGGCGGCCGACGTGCCGGCTGAGGACGGCTGCGAACTCTTCCGCGCACGTCGCCAGCCAGGGATACGGGCGTCGGGCCAGTTGTTGGTACAGTTCCCGTTGCTCGAAAAAACTGAACTGGGCCATTCGTTTGTACAACCGGCGAACCGGGCCGAACAGCCCGTCCAGCAGTTCCTGGGCCGGCCCCTCGTCCGCCACTCGCATCAGCGTGCGGATCAAGTCCCCTTCGGACTGGCGAAACAGCGCGTCCAAATCCAGCCGATGGTACAGCAAATAGAACGCGCGCTGAAACATCGCCGTCGCGGACCGCACCGCGTGGTGCCAATAGACTTCGCTGAACATCACGTACCGCGCGAAGACCATCATCTCGGCCGCCGTGCGACCTTTGTCCGAGATCGCCAGGCCGTCGCCGGCGCGGTTCAGGCACAGGCTGCCGATCAGCCGCTGCTGGTCAAAGTTACGGCCGTAGGGGACCCCGGCGTGCAAGCTGTCCCGCACCAGGTAGTCCATTTTGTCGACGTCGATCGGTCCCGACAGCAGGCTGTGCGCGATCCTCGCCACCGCATCCCGCGGCGGCTCGGACAACACGGCGACGACCTCGCGAGGCAACAGCCCCCAACTCTCGCGCAGCGCGTCCGCCAAGTCGCCCTCCAACAGAAAGCTGTTGGCGAACAGTTCATGCTCCGGGACTCCCGGCAATTCCATATCTTCGATCGCGTGACAGAACGGCCAGTGGCCCAAGTCGTGCAACAGGGCCGCCACAATCATCAACTCGGCGTCGTGAACCTGCACGGCCACCGCGAAGCGGGGATCGTGCGCCAGTTGTTTCAGGTACAACAGGGCCATCCGATACACGCCCAGCGAGTGCTCGAACCGCGTGTGATGAGCGGCCGGATAGACCAGCGAGACCAATCCCAATTGCGAGATCCTCGCCAGCCGCCGAAACTCGGCCGTATCGATGATCTGCTGGACGCGTTTCGTCAGCGGCACATCCAGCTGGTCGGGAATCCGCACCAGGTGACGCCGGGCGTCCAGATTCGAGATCTCCGGCAGGTCGTGAATCGTGGTCATGGCGCTAGATCCCGTCGGGCTTGAGCACGATCTTTCCCGCCAGGGTACCCGCTTGGTACAGCGTGTTCTGCTCCTGCAAGCGATGCGCTTCGACGGTTTGCGACAGGGGCAGCACGCAGCCGATCTGCGCCTGCAACCGGCCTTCGGCCAACCAGCGGTTCATGTCGCTGGCGCAGCGATCCAGGTCGTCAGGGCTGGCTTTGAACATGACGAAACCGTGCAGCGAGCATTCTTTCACGTAGAACGGGCCGACGGGAAACTGCGGTCGGGCGTCTCGGCCGGCCATCAGGACGATTCGACCTCGCTCCGCCAGAGACGACATGATTTTGTCAAAGTCGGGTTCGCGGCGGGTTTCCCAGAACACGTTGACGCCCGCCGGAGCGAACTGACGGACCGCGGCGTCTACATCTTGCGTATGGTAGTTGACGGCCGCATCCGCCCCCAATTCCAAGCACCGTGTCACTTTCTGGTCGGAACCGCCCGTGGCGAACACCCGCGCGCCGGCCGCTTTGGCCATCTGTACGACCATCGCCCCGACACCGCCCGTCCCGCCGGGTACGAACAGCGTCTCGCCCGGTTGGATCTTCGCCTCGCGAAACAAGCCCAGATGCGCGGTCATCCCCACCAAGGCCGAAGCGGCAACGGTCTCGTCGCTGACGCCCTCCGGCGTCGGATACAGCCAACACTGGTCGACAGCACAGTACTCGGCAAACGTGCCTTGGCGGCCCAACAGCCCTTGATTGCTGCCCCACACGCGGTCGCCGACTTGAAAGCGGGTCGCCCCCGGACCGAGTTCCTCGATCACGCCAGCCAGGTCGCAGCCGACAATGAATGGCTGGGGCAGCGGCCAGCCCGCAACCGCGCCGCTACGGATGTAAGTGTCGATGGGATTGACCGAAACTGCCGTCACTTTGACCAAGACTTCCGCGCCCTTCAGCGCCGGCGTGGGCAGTTCGCCGTAAACGATGGTCTCGGGAGGCCCGATACGTTCCAAATAAGCAGCTTTCATGGGATCCTCGCGGAGGGGAGAATGAAGATCGAAGGCGAGTCTTCTTTGTACCCGACCGAAGCGGCGGATTCCAGAGGCCGATCGTTGCTAGCATTTCGCAGCATTCGAATCGCAGCAAGCAGGATACATGGCCAGAACCGTCCCGCGACATCGTCGCCGTTTCGCAGCCGTTGGCCTTGTGCTCGCCAACCTTGACACAATCCCCGCGGGTGCTAGAATCCTAGCATTCTTATTAGTCCTTGTCGCGTAAGAACTTGCTCCAATATGAAATGTAACAAGTGCGAGAAATCCGCGACCTTCCACATCACCGAGCGCGTCGGTGACAAGGAGCAGTGGGAAGAACTGCACCTGTGCGAGGAATGCGCTCGCGAGTACCTCAGTCGTCCCGACGAGACGCAAGAGCCGGAAATGCTGGCCAATGCCCTGCTGCAGCATTTGCAGCTTGGGCAGACTGCGGACCAATTGGCCAAACTGGACAAACAGACGTGCCCCGTGTGCGGGATCACGTTTTACGAGTTCCGCCATCAGGGCCGGCTTGGTTGTCCCAATGACTACATCTGCTTCGAGGAGCAGTTGGAGCAGTTGGTGGCGAACATCCACGGGGCGACGGCCCACACCGGCAAGCGTCCACAGAAATCGGCAGGCAATCTTGACAAGCAGACGCAACTGATCCGTTTGCGACGCGATCTGCGGGACGCCGTCCATGCCGAGGACTACGAGCGGGCATCGGTGCTGCGGGACCGAATTCGCGAACTCGAAGACGACGATTCCTAGCTGGTTTGGCGAACGGAGCAATTCCGCTTGGAAACCTTAACGCACTGTGAGATTGGATCCTGGTCGTGAAACTTGAAGAATTCGCGGGGAAGTGTGGCGAGTGGTTGCGCGGGTCCGGTCCGGAGTCGGACATTGTCGTCAGCAGCCGCATCCGGCTGGCACGAAACTTGGCGGACTATCCGTTTATTCGCAAGTGTACGGGGCTGGATCGCGCCGCCGTCGAGAAGACGTTGCGGGACCGGTTCGCACAGATCGCCCTGTTTCGCGACGTTACGTATTTGGATGTCAACGGTCTGCCGGACGTCGACCGTCAATTCCTGGTCGAACGGCAACTGATCAGCCGCGAGCATGCAGAATCGGACGGCGCCCGGGGCGTGGCCATCGACCCGACCGAGCAGTTCAGCGTGATGGTCAACGAAGAAGACCACCTGCGGATCCAAGTGATGCACAGCGGGTTGGACCTGCAGGCCGCCTGGGACCAGATCAATCGCATCGACGATCTGCTGGAAGCTCAGGTCAACTATGCCTTCCACGAGCGTTTGGGCTATCTGACCGCGTGCCCCACCAACGTCGGCACGGGGATGCGAGTCAGCGTTATGCTGCACCTGCCGGCGCTGGTGCTGACCCGTCAGATCGACAAGGTCTTCCGCAGTTTGAACAAGATCAGCCTGGCGGTACGCGGTTTGTACGGCGAGGGCTCCCAGGCCATGGGGGATTTCTACCAGGTCAGCAACCAGATTACGCTGGGCAAGTCGGAAGCCGAATTGATTCAGCGGGTCGGGGATGTGACTCCCGCGCTGATCGAGTACGAGCGGAAGGCGCGCCAGTACTTGATCGACGAGAGCCGCCGGGAATTGCACGATCGGGTGAGCCGCGCCTATGGCCTGTTATGCACCGCGCAAACGATCAGCAGCGAAGAGACCATGCAGCTGCTGTCCAGCGTGCGGATGGGCGTCAACTTGGGTCTGATCCGCGACGTCGCGATCCCCACGGTCAACCAGCTGTTCATCCATACGCAGCCCGCGCATCTTCAGAAGCTGCGCGGCATGGAATTGGACACCGCGGACCGCAACATCGAACGAGCGAACTATCTGCAACTGCATCTCCGGGGCGGCTCGACCGACGACGGGACGGGAAAGAACTGACTCGCCGCCGCCGGGCTGCCAGCAAGGCTCCGCCGGCACGCCGGCGGATGGCCGGCATGACGTTCCGGAGGCCCCTCTTGGCGCAGGCCCGCGCTACTGCAGCTCGAACGTAAAGTCGTTCTTGTCCCCCTTCTTGACGCTTGCCGTCAGGGTTGTCTGTTGAGCGTTGGAATACTGCTCGGCGAGCAATTCGACTCGCGGAGGCACGATTTCCCGAGGGGCACCGTAGACGCCGCTCTCCCCGGCCTCTTTTTCGGCGTCGAGTTTCTGCTGATAGGCCGCCTCCGTCATGCCTTGCGGCGGAATGAGCTTCGAGATCGTCACGCGATGCTCGCCGGCCGCGGCCCCGTCCAGTGCTTCCGCGCGGCCGGCTTGTGAACGCAAGCGAAAACGCCCTTGGGCATCGGTGGTGCCGAAGGCGAGTTCGCCGGTGGCCAAATTGCCTTCGTTGGTGAAGAAGGTCACGGCAGCGCCTTCCAGCGGTTTTCCCTGGAAAGTCACGCTCCCCGTCACGGGAATCACCTCGGGCAAGCCGGAGTTGCGGCATCCGCCCAGGGCCGCAAGGAACAAGCTGCCGAAAACCACGCCTGATGCACTCAAAGAAAATCGTCGTCTTGTCATAAGTCTGACCCTGTTTGCGCGCCCCGCCTCGAATTTCTCGGAACGTTCGGAACCTGATTCGTTAGTAGCTGGAAATTGTCTCGCCGCCCGACCGAGTTCCCAAGGCGCCCCACACGCCATACGGACTGGGTCCGCTGCCGACCTCGGGCGCGGTCAGGTTGCCCGTATCGATCGTTTCGGCCACGAACCGTACCGAGGCGTCCGCCAGTAACGTCATCACGCCGCCCGGATGATACCCGCTGGCGCTGTAGACGCCCCAGCTGTCGCCCCAGTTGTCCACCAGACACGTTGGACCGTTGGGCGGCAAGACGGTATTGAAGCCCACAAAGGGGGCTAAGCCATTGTGCCACAGCGCTCCCAAGGTTCGAGCGGACTGTACCGAGACGCCGGGAAGATACGTGCCGCCCGCAGCCCTCGTCAGGCAGACGCTGGGATTCGTATTGGTCCCGCCGACGTTGTTGGCCCCCAGGCCGCGGACATCAAGGGCGTTCACCGCATTGGCCTTTTCGGCCATCAGGAGCGTATTGCTGGTGCCGTCGGTAATGTCGCGAAAGTTGGTTGCGGAGATGTAACCAAAAATCCCGCGATTGTTCGTGGCATTGTGGTTGTTCGCAATCATATCGCCCAGGCACAGGGCATAGTTGCGCCGGCCGAGCGCCGCGGCATTGTACGCAATGCCGGGCGGACAGGATGGACAGGTCAAGGCCGGAACCTCCGCACACCAGGGCGGATACCAGAAAAAGTCTCGTGGCGGACCGTAAGGATTCGTCAACGGAGGGCCGGCATAGGGGCTGGTGATTTGCTCCCACAGCGCGGTCACCTCCAGGAACGGCAGCAGATCGACCAACCCGTTGATGGTCCCCTCGTTGCCGACCGGAACCGTGTTTCTGGTGCCCCAGTAGGCGGCCCCACGCATCCAGGGGAGCGCTTTGTAGGTGTCGTGGTAATTGTGAAACGCGACGCCCAGTTGCTTCATTTTGTTGCTGCACTCCGCACGCCGTGCGGCTTCCCGCGCCGCTTGAATGGCGGGCAGCAGCAATGCGACCAAGATCCCGATAATGGCGATCACGACCAACAGTTCGACAAGCGTGAACGCTCGTCTTCGAGCAGCACGGACAGACATCGGTGTTCTCCTTGCCAACGATCCACGGAAGAAAAGAAATAAACGCAACCCTATCTGTTGCCAAGACGGCCTCGTGACAGAAAAGCGCCCCAAACCTTCTGGTTTTCGGAATATTTTCACCTGTCACCAAGAAGAATATGCTTTGCCCCGTGCGAATTCAACCCATACGCCACCATTTTTGCGGTTCGCGATGGCTTCGCCGGATCCACCCCGGGGCTTACGCCGCCGGGCTCGCCCAGGGCACCCCGGGGCTTACGCCGCCGGGCTCGCCCAGGGCACCCCGGGGCTTACGCCGCCGGGCTCGCCCAGGGCACCCCGGGGCTTACGCCGCTGGGTTCGCCCAGGGCAACATTTCTGCGGTTCGCGATGGCTTCTGCGGGGTTTCGAGGGAACCGGCGTCGCCCGTTGATATACTTCGGCTGCGGAGCGGATTCTTGTTGCCCCAAAGAGCGTGGATTCCCGTACCGCCGAAGCAATCGTCCCGGCGATTGCCATCGAATCCGTTGCTGGCGATGTTTGCGTTACAGCACGCGGTCGTGGTTGGTGGCAGGTTCACGTTCTGGCTGACGCCGGCGGTGTCCGGCGATATAATCGAATTCGCGGCTTAGAAGCGGGGACAATCCATGAGTAAAACGCGAGCGAAGACCAGGCAGCAGTTGCAGGACGAGAACGAGAACTTGCGAGCGCAGTTGGCGGCGGTCGCACTGTCGGACCGCTGGTTCCGCATCCAGGGCAGTCCGGTGTGCGACGGTTGCGGACGAATCATCCGCTGGGTAGGCACCTGCACCGACATGGACGATGCCAAGCGGGCCGCGGAAAGGCTCGCCGAGTTCGCCTCATTTCCCCTGATGAATCCTAACCCCATCGTCGAGGCAGACCTGGAAGGGAAGGTGTCGTTCGTCAACCCCGCCGCCAGCAGGACGTTCCCCGACATCGAGGACCTGGGGGCGTCGCATCCCTATCTGGCGAATTGGAGCGAACTGGCCGCTGCATGCGTCAACCAGAGCCTCGATCTGTCCGCCCGGGAGGTGAACGTCACAGACCGCTGGTACCATCAGACCTTGTTCTACTCGCAGGATACCCATCGCATCCGCATCTACGGATTGGACATCACCGAGCGGAAACGGGTCGAGTCAGCTTTGCACGAGGCGCATGAGAGCTTGGAGAGGAAAGTCTCCGAGCGGACCGCCGAACTGGCCCAAGCTCATGCCACCGTCCAGGCGGAACGGCAGCGACTGCATGACGTGCTGAACATGCTGCCGGCTTACGTGTTGCTCTTGTCGCCGGATCATCACGTGCCCTTTGCCAATCGCTTCTTCGAAGAACGCTTCGGCAAGTCTCACGGCCAACGCTGCTACGAGTATCTGTTCCAACGCACCGAGCCGTGCGAGGACTGCGAGAGTTTTCAGGCCCTGGAGACTCACGCGCCCCATCGCTGGGAGTGGACCGGCCCGGACGGACGCTGCTACGACATCTACGACTTTCCTTTCCCCAACGCCGATGGCTCTCCGCTTGTCATGGAGATGGGGATTGACATTACGGAACGGAAGCGGGCGGAAACGGCGCTGCAGGAAATCAACAAGACGCTGGAGCAACGTGTCGCCGAGCGGACCGGCGAACTGACCGCCCTCAAGGATCGCCTTGCGACCGACCTGGCCGCCATGACCCGGCTGCATGAGATCAGCACGCGGTTTGCCCAGGAGAGTGACGTGCCGTCGCTGCTGCAGCAGACCTTGGCCGCCGCCATCGAATTCACCAGCGCCGACATGGGGCACATCCAATTCCGGGACTCGGCGTCGGGCCGACTCCGAATCGTGGCCCACCGCGGTTTCGAACCGCCGTTTCTGGACTTTTTCAATCAAATCGAAGCGGATCCGGAGTCCTGCGGCACCGTAAGGATGTGGGCCGAACGCGTCGTCGTGGAAGACGTGACCCAGCATCCCGAGTTCGTCGGGAAACCCGCGCTGGACGTCTTGCTGGGCGCCGGGGTGCGGGCGGTTCAGTCCACGCCGCTGTGTGCCCGGTCGGGGCGGCTGCTGGGAATGCTCTCCACGCATTCTCGCACGCAGCGGCGGCCGCCGGAACGCGACCTGCGGCTGCTGGATCTGCTGGCGCGACAGTTGGCGGATTTGGTGGAACGGTCCGAGGCCGAGGAGGCGTTGCGCCGGGCCAAGGAGGAATGGGAACGGACGTTCGACACCGTCCCCGACCTGATCGCCATTCTGGACCGCGAGCATCGGATCGTACGATCCAACCGGGCCATGACGCAACGGCTGGGCGCGCCAGCCGAAGAATGCCTGGGCCAGGTCTGCCATCAATGCGTCCACGGAACAGACCGGCCATGGGAAGGATGCCCGCACGTCCTGACGATGGCCGACGGCCAGGAGCACACGGCCGAAATCCATGACAGCCATTTGGGCGGCGACTTTCTCGTCAGCACGACGCCGTTGCGGGACGCGCAGGGCAGGCAGGTCGGCTCCGTCCACGTGGCCCGCGACATCACCGAGCGAAAACTCGCCGAGGATCGCGGGCGGCTGCTGGCCGAAGTGACATCGCAGTTGCTGGCGAGCGACCAGCCGCAACAGGTCGTCGAGTCGCTGTGCCGCAAGGTCACGGACCATCTTGGCTGTCAAGTGTTCTTCAATTATCTGGTCGACGAGGCTTCAGGCCGGCTGCGTTTGAACGCCTGTGCGGGGATTCCGGACGAGACGGCTCGACGGATCGCATGGCTCGACTACGGGGGCAGTGTGTGCGGTTGCGTGGCCCAGGACGGATGCCGGATCGTGGCGGAGCATATCCAAACGACGCCGGACCCTCGCACGAAACTGGTCCGGTCCTTCGGCATCCAGGCCTACGCCTGCCACCCGTTGTTGAACCAGGGCCAGGTGATCGGCACGCTCTCGTTCGGCTCACGGACCAAGCTCACGTTTAGCCGGGACGAACTGGAGTTGATGAGAACCGTGGCGGACCAGGTGGCGATCGCCATGCAGCGGCTACGCCTGTTGGAAACGTTGCAGCAGCACGTCCGGTCGGCCGAAGCGGCCAACGCCGCCAAAGACCAGTTCCTGGCCAACGTTAGCCACGAGTTGCGGACGCCGATGTCGGCAATCCTCGGCATGACCGACTTGGCTCTCGCCGCGAATCTCCCCGCTACCGTCCGGGACTATCTGGAAACGGCCCGTGAGTCGGCCCAAGGCCTGATGCAGTTACTCAACGAGATCCTGGATTTCTCCCGCATCGAGGCCGGCGGGTTCCAATTAGAAGTCGCCCCGTTCCACTTGCGCACCGTCCTGAAGCAGACGCTCAAGACGCTGGGCATCCGGGCTGCCGAAAAGGGTCTGAAGCTGATCTGCGAGCTGCCGGAGCAGTTACCGGACCGGCTGTTGGGCGATTCCCTGCGACTCCGGCAGATTCTGACCAATCTGATTGGCAACGCGATCAAGTTCACGGCTTGCGGTGAAGTCGTGGTGTATGTGACGAAGCTTCCGCTGCCGGAGGAGGAATGCCGAGGCGACGCGGCCGAGGTGCATCTGCGATTCGAGGTGAGCGATACAGGAATGGGTATCTTGCCCGCCGATCAGGAGCGGATCTTTGCCCCTTTCACCCAGGTTGATCCATCCATGACCCGCCAGTTCGGCGGCACCGGACTGGGCCTGGCCATTGCATCCAACCTGGTGCAACTGATGGGCGGACAGACGGGGGTCGAAAGCGAATTAGGACGCGGCAGTACGTTCCATTTCACGGTGCGGTTCCAGACCGTCCCCTGCACTCTGGAGCCCGCCGCCCGGGACCAGCTGCCGGCTGCCGATGCAGCCACTCGCGACGCCGGCCAGCCCGCCTCTCGCCACCTCCGGGTACTGCTGGCGGAGGACACGATCGCGAACCAGAAACTGGTCCTGGCGATCCTGGGCGATCGCGGCCATACGGTCCAAATCGCTTCCAACGGCCGCGAGGCGATGGCGATGATCCAGCAGCAGGATTTTGATCTGGCGCTGATGGACGTTCAGATGCCGGTCATGGACGGCTTTCAAACCACGGTCGCCATCCGCGCGCTGTGCGATCCGGTCAAGGCGCGTTTGCCGATCGTGGCGATGACCGCCCACGCCATGGCCGGGGATCGGCAGCGGTGTCTGGCAGCCGGAATGGACGCCTACCTCACCAAACCCATCACCGGCCGGAAGTTGATCGAGGCGGTGGAACGTTTGGCGGGCCGGGCCAAGCCGCCGCAAGCCGCTCCGCCGCAAGCCGAGCCGCCGCAAGCCGCTCCGCCACCAGACACTCCGCCACCCGTCTCGCCCGAGCCGCCCGAATTGGCGATCGAGGTTTTCGATCGCGAGGCGGCGCGGGTCAGTCTGGGCGGCCGCGACAATCTCTTGCAGGAGATGACCGCGTTCTTTTTCGAGGATGCCCCCCGTCGCCTCGCGGAAATCCAGGCGGGTCTGCGGGACCAATCGCCATCCGCGATCGCCCGGGCGGCTCACCGGCTGAATGGGACCCTGGTGTACCTGGGCGCCAAACCCGCCTGGCAGGCCGCCCACCGCGTCGAGCAAGCCGGCAGCGCCGGCGATCTGACGCAAGCCGCCTCGGCGATCCAAATCCTGACCGGCCAGATCGCAAGGTTGGACGCAGCGCTGCGGTCGTGGTGCGAAGGCCAGATCTCCTGACATGGCGCGAGGTTTCCTGGGGATTGGGCGGATCGCCGTGTCAGCAGTTCTGGAAGGCCTTGCCGCGGCGTCGCGACCTCTCGTCAAATAGCCATCCGCGCCCTGTAGAACTCGAAGTCCACACGGCTGCCGGACC
>Ga0351959_1014_pt2 | contig 63766 bp, 62 predicted proteins | sample TotcelT113001M13_FD_206836 | JGI IMG/M metagenome (GOLD analysis project Ga0351959, IMG submission 206836) | Enriched cells from coal bed in the Powder River Basin, Montana, United States - Total cells T11 rep3 HSBNCT.T11.300.1.M13 ...
GCGCAGTGGCCACAAAGGCCTGCCCACAGGACGCAGCAATGGCGGTGGTGTATTCGGGCGTGTGGTTTGGCATGAGCCTGTCATCACGCCTTCTCGCAGCTTCCTTTGTTCCGGAAAAAGAGGCGGCGGAAATGCCCCAATACCAGGAAGGGGATCTTCTTGCCATCCATTTCCGGGGCGCAGAAAGGGTGACCTGGTACTATTATCCCCTCACCTATTTCCCCCTCATAGACTTTCCCGGCAACAACGAGGCGGAGTTGTGGCGCAGGCCCGCCGGATATTACCTGGGTTTTTCGGCTGTGGGGCATCCCCAGGTGATGTTTCATCTTTTTGCAAAGCCCTATGAGGACGGTTACCGCTTCGATCAGCAGCGCATCCGCCTGGATGATGTGGTCTATGCGGACAATTCCATTGCGTTTGTCAGGATGCGCCATATACCGGATCTGCCGATTTCACGATTTTTGCTTACAAATAAGAGTGTAATCTTTGACGAGCCTTCAGACATCAACCGCCTGCTGGCCCAGATTCCCGATGAGGGCGCCCTGTTCGATATGGGCCAGGCCCGCCAGATGGATAATTTTGAGGGCCGCAGGGACTACATTGAGCGCTACAACAGGGACACGGCTGTCCGGCATCTTGTAACAGGCAAGGACTTTGTTCTTGAGCCCGGAAAGATTGTGGACACCGGCATTCACATCATGGACCCCTGCTTTGTGCGCTTCATGAGCGACAATGATTTTTCCCTTGTGTTAAGCAACGGGGACTGGCAGGAAACCAGAGGCTGGATGCCGCCTGAAATTGATTTTGGCAAACAGTCCGACCCAATTCCCCTCACGGACTTTAAAAGCCATGTCATAAACCAGCGGCATTTCGCCCTGCGCTACCTTGCCCGCTCGCCCCACACACAGATAAGGCTCATGGGTCTGCGCCGCAACACCAGGGTCACAGTGGTTTACAGCCCCATTTATGCCTATGATATTGCCTACCACGATCTTGTCCGCCAGGGCTACGAGCATTTTGAGGCCCACCGCTACGACCAGGCCATTGAAGCCTATGAAAAAGCCCTGGAAATGCAGCCCGAATATCCCCATGCCTTGAACAACCTTGCCTGGCTTTATGCCACGGCCACAAACCCGGATTTCTTCAACCCCAAAAAGGCTCTGGAACTGGCTCTGGATGCCGGGCGATTCAGGCCGGTGAAGCCCTTTATTCTGGACACCATTTCCAAAGCCTTTTTCTTGAATGGCGACCTGGACAGGGCAATCGAGCTTGAGGAAATGGCATATGGTGATTCTTTGGCCTACTCCGCCCATTTCAATGAGCGAATGGCTGTTTACAGCAACATCAAGCAGCACGGGGACAAGGCAAAGGAAGCGGAAAGAGTTCAGAACTGGGAGGAGGCCATCAAGCAGCTTCATTTTGCGGTTGAAAAAATGCCAAATTACTTCATGGGGTTAAACCGTCTTGCCTGGCTGTATGCCACTGTGCCGGATGAGGACCTGCGAGACCCGCATCTTGCCCTGGATTATTCTCGGAGCGCCCTTGCCCTTGCGCCGGACAGGGCCATCATCTGGGACACCATGGCCGAGGCTTTTGCCGCCATTGACGAAAACGACAAGGCCCTGGAATGTGCCCGCAAGGCAAGACACTTCGAACCATTGGACCCCTATTACCAGGACCGCTATGAGAAATTCAAAAAGGCGGCTGAATCATGATGCTCACCCTTTCCCTGCCTCACCTTGATGGAATTGAAATTGAATTCTGACAGCCCGGTCCTGTTACGCGAGTTGGAAGGCCGCCTTGCAGGATGGCTGGACAAGGACGCTGACCGGGATGTTTCCCTTTACCTTGTGGGGGGATGCCTGCGGGATGCCATTCTGGGCAGGTCGGCAAAGGATCTGGACCTTGTATGCGACAAGGCCCTTGAGTTTTCGCAGCAGCTTGCAAAAAAGCACAACGCTGCCTGGATTCCCATGGAAAAGGACCCGACCCTGCCAAGCTACCGGGTGGTGAGCCGGGAAAATCCCCATGAAATATTAGACATTGCTCAACTGCACGGCAAAAGCATAAGCGAGGATCTTCTGCGCAGGGACTTTTCCATAAACGCCCTGGCAGCAAAGGTGGAGCCTTCGGGCCGCCTGGGGCGGATAATTGACCCAGCCTGTGGCAGGGCGGACCTGGAGAAAAAAATCATCCGTCAGGTTTCAGATAAAAGCCTTGCTGATGACCCCCTTCGCATTCTGCGGGCCTTTCGCTTTTCTGCTCAACTTGGCTTTGAAATTGAGCAACAGACCCTGAATTCTGCCGCCAATTCTGCGCCGGATCTAGGCAAAATCTCCGGCGAGCGCATACGCACCGAGCTTTTTTTGCTTTTGAACTGCAAAAAAAGCCATGCCCAGGTGCGGCTCATGGATAAGTTTAAGGTTCTGGATGCCTTTCTGCCTGCAATCATCCCTTTAAGGGGCCTTGAACAGAACACCTATCACCACCTGGATGCCTGGGAGCACACCCTTTGCGCCTTTTTAAATTGCGAGGAAATTCTTTTGGATTTGAAGGCGCATCTGGCAGACTGCGCCCTTCAAACAGAGGACTATCTTAACCAGGCCAGCCGCAGGGCGGTTCTTAAACTTGGCGTGCTTCTCCACGATGTTGGCAAGTCCGCCACCTTTAACAGGGACCCGGCCAGCGGGCGTATTTCCTTTTGGGGCCACGAGCAGGCGGGAATTTTGCCGGTGCAGCAGACAGCCCAACGCTTGCGGCTTTCCAACATGGAGGAAAAGCTTCTTCTTCTCATTGCAGAGGAGCATCTCCATGCCCAGGTGCTTTTGGGCCAAAATGTCAAGGAAAAGACAAGGCTCAAATGGTTTGCAAAATACGGGCAGGATGCACTGATTGTGCTTCTTGCAGCAATGGCAGACATCCTTGCCAAGGCCGGGCCTGCCGCACCAGGGGATATTCAGCAGGAAAAGGCAAAAGCCGCAGCCAATGCCATAAGGGATTTCTACAACAGAATACAAGCTTTGCTGGCAGCCCCGCCGCTTGTAACAGGCAAGGATTTGAAGGACTTGGGCCTGACCCCCGGCCCGGATTTTGCCCGCATTCTAAATGCCCTGCGCGAGGCACAAAACGCCGGAGAGCTTGCCGACAGATCCGCAGCCCTTGAAATGGCCCAACAGCTTGCAGGGGAAAGGCTCTGACAAAAGGCAGATGCTGGCTGGCAAGCTTTAATTTGTGGCGGCATTCAAACCCGGTAGTATTTTCCCATCCGCTCAAGCGCGCTGTAAAACACAGGGATATTGGTTGCGTAAACACTGTTTTTCATTGGGGTTTCATTGCCAAGAACAAACTGAAAAAGGGTTGAGGCCTTGCTTGTCCTGTATTCAAGCTGCCCTGGAAACCGTTCAAACATCCGCCCGAAGGTGTCCTTTTTGGTCGGCTCAAGAAAGCTTCCGTGTATGCCTTTTTGGGCTGCTATTTCAGGCCGGTCAAGGAATATGCGGCCCATTTTTGAATAAAGGCCCAGCCTGCGGAAACCCCTTGCCACATTGCAATGGTAGTGAACAGGAAAGCGTTTTGTGTCAACAGGCGGAGCCTCCCGCCAGGAGTAAAGCGCAAGCCAGCGCAAAAAACGGCGGGAAACCTCTTTTTTGTAACAGCCGGAAGCAAGGTTTGCAGCCAGCCTTAAAAGCAGGGGCCCCATTATGAAAACTGACATGACCCTTACAAAGCGCCTTGTGTCGCGGCAGCCGGTCAGATAAGCGCAAAGCTTGCCGTCTTTATAGGCCACAAGAGCGGATTCCGGCTCAAAATCCGTATAATAGCGGGTAAAATAGTCGGCAAAAAGCCTGTCATCCTCAAAAAAGGCCTGTGAACCCAGGTCCCCAAAGGCGGTTTCGCAGCAAAGGGCGCGGATATTATCGCGATCCTCCTTCTGGTATGGCCTTATTATTATTCCCTGCCCGGTTTCCATGAGCCTGCCTTAAAAAGGGATTTGCCTGCCCCTGTTTGCGGAAAAATTTTTGCAGAAAAATTTTCTTGAGCGAGCCTCTGTAAATCTACCCGTCTTTTCCTCACCTTTTTTGGTAGTCTATGCCTGCCCAGTGAATGCTCTTTTTCCCTGAAGCCTTTATCAGCACAAAAGCGCCTATGACCGTTACCAAAGGCTCATAGAAGGGGGCCAGCCAAACAAGGGCCGGGCGCTTTGCAAAAAGGCACAGAATTGAAATGAGAAAAACACCAGTCAAGTAGCGCAAAACAAAAAGCCAGGCAAGCCAGGCCGGGCCGAACAAGGCCCCTGCGCCAAAAAAAAACAGAAGGGCCATCCAGCCTGTGATTGCCGCAAAAAGCCAGGAAAAGCCCCCGCCCGCGCCAGTGCGCATACCCCTTTCCACAATGGCGGCAAGGCTTGGGCAGCCGCTCACGGAAATGCCCGGAAAAAGGCAATAGGCCACCTTTACTTTTGCGTTGAAAAGCATCCGGGCAAAAACCAGGTCTTCGGTAAGGGAAAACGGCCATGCTCCCGGCCCGCCGGCTGTAAGCCAGGCCTTGCGGCCAAATGCAAGATTGCCGAAAACAAAACCGGAAGGCCTGCCAAAAAAACAGAGCAGCTTGCACGCGAAGATGTAAAAAAGGCTGTCCACGCTTAAAAAGGCAGCCCAAAAACGCCCGGCAAGGCTTTTGTTTGCAGGCCTGAAAGCCACCGGCCCGGCAACTGCCTGTGCCTTTTTGCGCCGCGCAAAGGCAAGGGTGCTCTCCACCCAGTCGGGCCGGGCATCTGCATCTGCATCCGTTACAAAAACCCAATCTCCCCCTGCAAGGCAAAAGCCCTTGTCCAGCGCTGCCTGCCTTGCTGTAAGGCCAACATCCGGGCGGCTTTTTATGCTTATAAGCTCAAGGTTGGGCAGGCCCAGGCCTGTGGCAGCCTCTGCCGTAAAATCCGTGCTTCTGTCATCCACAAGAATTATCTGCACGCTCTTTTCATCAAGGCCCTGCTGGCCTGCAAGGGACAAAAGGCAGCCCTCTATGGATGGGGCCTCGTTGTGGGCGGTTATCACAAAGGATATTTGCCTTGGATTTTGCATCAAAGGGATGCCGCCTCTGTGGGGGTGAGCGTGCTCCAGCCGGATTTTTCAAGCTCCTGGACAATGCTGCAAATATGCGCCCAGGTGCTTTTATTATCAAGGTCATAAGGATGCAAGGCAAGGCGGAAGGGCTTTTTCTGCTTCAGGCATCCCGACAAGGCAAAATGCCGGGGAAGTGCAGGCACAAGCCGGTTCCATATTCTTCTGCCAAAATCAAAGTTTATTACCGGCAGCGGCAAAAAAGCCTTGCCCGAAAACTGGTAGCCGTCCATGCGCATAAGGCCAAAAAAACCCTGCTCCAGCACAAGGCTGCCAAGTTGTGGGGCAAGCTTCCAGCGGGGCGCGCAAAACCACAGGGGCTTTCTGCCTGTTGCCTGAAAAAGAATATCCGCCCCTCGTGAAATTCTCTGCCAAGCAAGGGGGGCGGAAATGTTGGCAAACTCGGCATGATTGGCCGTGTTGTAAACAAGGCGGTTAAAAAGGCTGTGCCCTGCAAAATGGGTAAGCCCGTGGAGAACAAGTTCGCCCGGATGCTGCGAAAGGCTTTGGGCAAGGGCAGAGCCTTTTTGCAGAATTGCCCTGCCCTCCCAGGATGGAGTAACCAGAAGGGCCGCCTTTGCCGCCATTTCCGGGGGAAAAGGGGCAAGCATCTGATTAAGGGCATCCGGTCTGGCCAAAGAAATATCGTGGATCTCCAGCACAAACCAGGGGGGGTTGGGTTTTTGCACTCTTAACTCCATTGCACATATAATACTTTGATATTACTATCTAAAAGTTTTTAAATTTTGCAATTTTCAACATAATCGGCAAGAGTTTTTGCAATGGCCTCGCTTGCACCCGGCCCGCCCATGCGGGTTTTGCCTTCCCTGCCCATCAGGGCCTGCCTGCACGGATCTTTGAGAATATCCACCACCGCCATTGCTGCGTCCTGTGGGCAGGCCTTTGTGGCCACTGCGCTTTGGCCGAAAAGCTCCATCTTCATTTTCACATAGTTCTTGCCCATAGGCCCTTTGGCCGGAAATGTCACAAGGGGCTTTCCCAGGCCCACAGCCTGCTCGTTTGCGGTTCCAGCAAGGCCAACCGCCATTTGGCAGGCATTTATTATGTCTGCAAAGCGGCCCTTGTAAACAAAGATTCTTGCCTGATTTTTATGAGCAAATGCCTTGCACAGGCCTTTTTCCTTTTCCGCTTCAAGCACCTGCCAGCCCTGGGGCAGCCCGCCGCTCAAAAAAGCCTCCAAGTCCCACTCCGGTACGGCTGCCAGAAGCCCGGTGAGAGGCGGGTCAAAGCCGCACCTTTCCTGGGCAAAGGCCGCCACATCAAAAAGGCTTATGGTGTTGGCAACAAGGCCGCTTCTGCTGCCGGGCAAAAGGGCCAGCACGGGCGAGCCTTGCAAAATGGCGGGAAAGCCGTCTGTCGGCTCCAGGTTGTCCATGCATGGGGTGCCTGCATATCGGCAGGCTATGCCCTGTTTTTCCATCCACAGGGCTGTCGGCTCATCGCGGGGAAAGGAGAGAATGGCGTATTTTTTGAGCAGATATTTTTCAAAAGCCGTGTAACCGTGGCGGTAGTAAACGCTTTTTGCACAACCCACAAAAAAGAAGGGCAGCCTTGCAAGGGCGCAGGCAGCCATCACCTCCACATCGCCCACGGCAAGGGCGACATCATAGCGCCCGGCAAGGCCCCTTGCAGCCCGCGCCTGGGCAATGTGCAGGCCTATCCAGCCTGCGGCAATGTCCCTTGCAAAAAGCCTGGCGTCCAGGGTGCCAAAACCCTGGCTGGGCAGTCTGCTGGATGGACCTATGGTTTCAATCCTGCGCTGGGAGTAATGACTGCCCTGGCCAACCATCGGCCAGGCCGTAACACTACAGTTTGGGCAAAGCTTATCAAACCTGTCCAGAATTGAGCAGGCCATCAAATCCTCGCCGTGCCCATTGGATACAACAAGGATGCGAGGCCCCTCACAGGGCGGGGATGGTTTTTGTGCAAGGGGTTGCGGGTTGTTCATGGTTTTGCCTTGATGCTTTTCGGGCAACCCGAATCAAGTTTGGGTTGAGATGGACCTCTCAAACCCTCAATTTACAATATCGCCTTCATGGCCCACAACTCTTTATCGGCTTTTTTGCGTTAACCAGGGCGTGAAAGTGTTTTTGGCCGGCCCCTTGACAAACAATATGAGAGGTAAACATAAAAACAGTCATCAAGAGTCTTTTGACATGTGTAGTGGCGGGGACAGCGCTCCTGGGGCGATCTGGTTGACATTCAGGTTCCTGGGCTTCAGGGGAAGGAGTGAACTCGGAAAAATGTGCGCCGCAAAAACATAGGAGTGAGCGCAGGTGGGTTCAATTCCCCCCTTGCCCCGCCACCCTTAAAATTGAAGTCTGGGGATTGGGATTTGATGGATTGAAAATCTGCTTGTACCGTGATGGTATTAACTTGACAGTCCACGGTCGAAAAGGGTGGTCATCCGCCCCTGGCCGGGTTATGGATGGAGCTGCGCGGGCTTCATCATAATTCGGGAATCTTTCCAAAGCCTGCAACATCCCCCAAAAAAAGCGGCCTGGAAGAAGCTCATCCTCCCAGGCCGCTTTTGTATTTTATGGTGCCGAAGGCCGGACTTGAACCGGCACGGGCGTAGCCCACTACCCCCTCAAGATAGCGTGTCTACCAAGTTCCACCACTTCGGCACGCGGTTTTTCATTGCTGGTCCTCACCTGCTGCGTCGCCCGGCACAACAGGGCTGGGCATGGAAGGCAGGGGGGGAGCCTGCTCGGTCTGGGCTGCTGGAGCCCTGTCCATTATGGAGGCCCGCCCTGTGTGGCCCGAAAGATAGGCCAGCGTGAGGGAGGTCAGCATAAAGACAATGGCGGCCCCGGCTGTGAGCTTGGTCATGAAATTGCCTGCCCCAGAAGAGCCGAAAAGCGTCTGGCTTGAGCCGGTTCCAAAGGCAGCTCCCAGATCCGCCCCTTTTCCGGTCTGCAAAAGCACTATCAGAATAAGCGCAATGCAGACAATGACATGCAGCAAAATGATGAGAATCGCCATAAGTAAATAAACTTCCTTATTGCCCGAAGTTTACAAGGCTTGCAAAGGTTGCCGGTTCAAGGCTTGCTCCGCCCACCAGGGCGCCGTCAATATCGGGCATCTGCATCAGTTGGCCTATGTTGGCCGGTTTAACGGACCCCCCATACAATATGCGGACGCTGTTGGCAAGGGTTTTTCCGCACACTTTGGCAAGCTCTGCACGAATATGCCCATGAGCCTGCCGGGCCTGCTCCGGCGTTGCCGTGAGCCCGGTGCCTATGGCCCACACCGGCTCGTAGGCCAGCACGGGCAGCAGGTCCGGCTTGAAAGGCACATTCTTTAAACCTTCCTGCACCTGTCTGTCAAGCACATTAAAGGTGCCACCTGATTCCCTTTCCTGGCGGCTTTCTCCCACGCACACAACAGGGATGAGCCCGGCGTCAACAGCAGCAAGGGCCTTTTGGTTCACGCCCTTGTCCGTCTCCCCGAAATACTGGCGCCGCTCGGAGTGGCCAATTATTACAAAGGTGCAGCCCGCAGCAAGGAGCATGGAGGCGGAAACCTCGCCCGTGTAGGCCCCGGATGCCTCCCAGTGCATGTTCTGGCCGCCCAGAGCCACCTTTGAGCCGGAAAGGGCTTTGGCAGTCCTTTCCAGGCACACAAAGGACGGGGCAATGAGGATGTCCACGGCCCTGGCGGCCTTTTTGGTCATCTCCACTATTGAGGCCGCGTCCCTGGCAGCCTCATCCGGGGTCTTGTGCATCTTCCAGTTGGCGGCGATGAGGGGGCGTCTGTCAGCCAAAATGGCCTCCTTTGCTGAAGAAAAAGCCTTTGCAGCCAAAGCCGGGCCGCAGCCTTTACATGAAGCTGCCCATGAGCGCGGCAAGGTCTGCCATGCGGCATGAGTAGCCCCATTCGTTGTCGTACCAGGAGCAGACCTTCACCATGTCGTCTATGGCGTAGGTGAGCGGGCCGTCCACCAGGGACGAGAGGCTCATGCCCACAAAATCCACGCTCACAAGGGGCTCCTCGGTGTAGCCCAAAATGCCTTCAAGCTCTCCCAGGGCCGCATCTTTAAGGGCCTTGTTAACATCCGCAACAGATGCCTTTTTCTCCAGGGCAACGGTGAGATCCACAATGGAAACATTGGGGGTGGGCACACGGATTGCAAAGCCGTTGAGCTTGCCTTCCAACTGGGGAAGCACCAGGGCCACCGCCTTGGCAGCGCCAGTTGTGGTGGGAATCATGGAAAGGGCTGCAGACCTTGCCCGGCGAAGATCCTTGTGGGGGAAGTCCAGAAGCCGCTGGTCGCCCGTGTATGAGTGTATGGTGGTCATAAGCCCGTGGCGGATTCCGAAATTTTCCAGCAGAACCTTGGCCACCGGCGCCAGGCAGTTTGTGGTGCAGGATGCGTTGGAGACGATGTTGTGTTTCTCCGGCTGATAATCCTTGTGGTTGACGCCCATGACTATGGTGACATCCGGATTTTTTGCCGGGGCGGAGATTATGACCTTTTTGGCCCCTGCGGCCAGGTGCTTGCCTGCGCTTTCCTTGTCGCGGAACAGGCCTGTGCATTCTGCCACAATGTCCACCGAAAGGCCGCCCCAGGGCAGCTTTGCGGGGTCTTTTTCCGCGCTCACGGCAACCCTTTCGCCGCCCACCACAATGGCGCCGTCAACTGCTTCAACGGTGGGGGCGAACCTGCCGTGAACGGAATCGTACTTCAAAAGGTGGGCAATGGTTTTTGGGTCCATCAGGTCGTTTATGGCCACCACATCCAGATCCGGGTTGGCAAATGCGGCCCGGAAAACGAGCCTGCCGATCCTGCCAAAGCCGTTGATTGCCAGTTTGATGCTCATGCCTTCCTCCTCGTTAGAATTTTTTTGCGCGGCCTTGGGCGGCCACAAACGCTTGGGCCATGATTTTAAAGGAGGGCTCACGCCATTTTTTTAAAAAGTATGAGCGCAGCCTCGCCGGAAGAAAAATAATATCCCTTACGAATGCCCACCGTGTCAAACCCGTGCTTATGATAAAAGAGCCTTGCCGCCTCGTTGGACGCCCGAACCTCAAGAAACGCCTCTTTTGCATCCCGTTGCCCGGCTGTTTCCAGGCAGGTTTCCAGCAGGCGGCCTGCAAGGCCTTTTCTGCGCCAGGCCTTTGCCGTGGCGATTCGCAGAATGTGCATCTCGCCCGCCTGAACCCGAAAACAGGCAAAGGCCCTTATGCCCTCTTCGGGCGCATTGTCAATGACAAAACAAAACGAGTCCGGGAAAACAAGCTCCTGGGCAAGCAGATTGAAAGACCAGGGCTCGGGAAAAGCCTCCTGCTCCAGAAGGGCAACAGCCTCCAGATCCGCCCTGATCATGGGGCGGGGCTGCATGACCTCTTTTTCGCTCATCAGCTTTTCTTGCTGCCCTTGAGTATGCCGCTTGCCAGGCAGATGCTCTGCTTTCCGTAGGCCTCCGCCTCTTTTGCCAGTGATGCCAGGTCCCTGTCCTTTCTCAGGGCGTCAACACGCAAGAGAACAGGCAGGTTGACGCCGGAGATAACTTCTATTCTGCCTTCCTCAAGAAAGGAATAGCTCAAATTGGACGGTGTTCCTCCGAACATGTCCGTGAGAACGATCACCCCGTTTCCATCGCTGACCTGTCTTATGACCTCTGCAATGTTTTTGCGCAGAGCTGCGGCAGGCTGCTTCATGTCAATGGAAACGGCTGCCGCTGCCTCTATAGGCGAACCCTGGATGAAACCGGCTGCATCCAGAAGGGCCTGGCCCAGATTCAGGTGTGTGACAACAACAATTCCAATCATGATGCCGGGGCTTTCCGGGTTGAAGGGCGTATGTCGCGGTGGGTGAGCGCCACATCGCGGTTCTGGCCCTTGAAGTGTTCAAAAAGCTTCCATGCCACGCTCACGGAGCGGTGCTGGCCGCCCGTGCACCCTATGGCGATTGTAAGGTAGGCCTTGCCTTCTGCCTCGTATCGCGGAATGAGGTAATCCAGCAGGTCCAAAAACTTTGCCACGAACTGCCGGGTCTCCTCCCGCTCCATTACAAAAAAGCGCACGGATTCATCTTCTCCGTTCAACGGCTTCAGGTCGGGCACAAAATGGGGGTTCGGCAGAAACCGCACATCCATCACAAGGTCTGCGTCCCTCGGCGGGCCGTACTTGAAGCCGAAGGAAAGAACATTTATCTCCATTTTCCGCAGGGGTGCGCTCTTGCGGGCCATGTCGCGGATGGAGGCTTTGAGCTCATGGATATTGTATCCGGAGGTGTCCACCACATGGTCGGCAGCCCGGCGTACAGGGGCAAGGCGCTGTCTCTCGGTGCCTATGCTGTCCAGCAGCCCCTTTTCGGAAGTGAGGGGGTGGTGCCGCCGGGTTTCGGAATACCTCCGCAGCAGGGCTTCGTCATTGGCCTCCAAAAAGAGGATTTCAAGGCTGTAGCCCTTTTTTTTGAGCCTGGAAAAAATTTTGCCGTATTGGGACAAAAAGCCCTCTTCCCTCAAATCCATGCCAAAGGCAAAACGGGAAGGCGCAGGCTCCTTGCCCTCGTGGAGCTTCAAAAGCTGGGGCATGAGCGCCACCGGCAGATTGTCAACGCAGAAGAAGCCTGCATCCTCCAGGGCTGCCAGGGCCGTGCTTTTTCCGGAACCGCTTAACCCCGTCACAATTATTATGGCTGGCTTTTGCACGGTCAGAAGTCTTCGTCCACCTCGCTTATTATCGAAACGACCCGCTCCCTGTTGGGTGCGTCAAGAAGGTTGTCCTTGATGGTATCGTTTTTAAGCAGCCTTGAAATGCGGGCAAGCATGGAAAGGTGAAGCCCGGCTGAATCTTCGGGCGTGAGCAGGAGGAAGAAAAGATGGGCAGGCCTGCCGTCCATGGACTCGAACTCCACTCCCTGGCGGGAGAGGCCAAAGCCAAGGATGAGATCCTTTATGCCGCGCATCTTTCCATGCGGTATGCCTATTCCTCCGCCAATGCCCGTGCTGCCCAGGCGCTCCCTTTCCATGAGCACGCGCACAAGTTCCTCATGGCCCACGCCGGCAGCCTTGGCCACCGGCAGGGCCAGTTCCTCGATAACCGCTTTTTTGTCTCTTGCCGCCAGGTCGCACAGAATGGCGGCCCGGGGCAGCTTGTCCAGAATTTTCATGGGTTTTTTAAAAACCTTGCATCAGATTGAAGGCTCAATAAGGCCTATGTTGCCATCGCTGCGGCGGTACAGAACATTTATACTGCCGGTCCTGGCGTTGGTGAAAACCATGAAGGCGTCATCCACAAGATCCAGCTGCAAAAGCGCCTCATCCACATCCATGGGCTTGTATTCTATGGTTTGAACAATGACCTTTGTCTCGTCTGCATCCTCTTTTGCCCCCAGGGTGATGGAGGCTTCCTCCTGGCGCTGCCTGTCGCGGGATTTTCCCGAAATCCTGCGCTTCCTGCTTTTGTCCTTCAGTTTTTTTATCTGTTTTTCCAGCTTGTCAAGAACCATGTCAATGGCGGAGTACATATCCCCGGTTTCTTCCTTGCCGTTGATGTTGAGGCGGTCGCCGGTGATGTTGACCTCCGCGAGATGACGGAACTTTTCCACGGTGAAAACCACCGTGGCCTCCGCAGGGTTGTCCAGGAGCCTGTCAAAGCGGTCAAGCTTCTCCTGGGCGTAGGATTTGAGGGATTGGGACGGGTCCAGGTTCTTGAATGTGAAGGAAACATGCATGGACTTCGACCTCCTCTTTTTACGCGAAGGGTTTTACTGCAAAGCGCCTTTGTGCGGTTTTGCCGATGATGGTTCAGGCCGCTTTTCAGGCGCGGTCACTCACGCAATGCGCTTTCTTTTGCTGCTTGGCAGAATGCCCAGCATCTCCCTGTATTTGGCCACGGTACGGCGGGCGATCTGAATGTTGTCGCCCTCCAGCATGGCTGCTATTTTATCATCGGAGAGGGGCCTTTTGGGATTTTCCGCCTTTATTATGCCTGCAATTTTGTCCTTTACCGAGGCGGATGCAATTGCCTCGCCGTTAACGCGGTTTATGGAGCTGTTGAAAAAGAACTTCAGCTCGAAGATGCCCTGGGGCGTGTGGGCGTATTTGTTTGTGGTGACGCGGCTTATGGTGGATTCGTGCATGCTGATGTCCTCGGCCACATCCCGCAGCACCATGGGCTTAAGGTGGGCCAGGCCCGACTCGAAAAACTCGCGCTGGAACTTCACAATGCTTTCCATGACCCGGTATATGGTGCGCTGGCGCTGGTGTATGCTGCGTATGAGCCATTGGGCGCTTTTGAGCTTTCCCTGCACATAGCTGCGGGTCTCCTCATTCATTTCCCTGCGGCCCCGTATCAGGGCATCCCTGTAAAAACGGCTCACCCGGAGCTTTGGCAGGCCGTCATCGTTTAGAATTATCTCAAAGTCATCGCCCACCTTCTGCACGAATATGTCCGGGGTTATGTAACGGGGCTCCTCCTGGGAAAAGGCCCGGCCCGGTCGCGGCTCAAGCTCCAGAATGACCCTCACCGCAAGTATGACCGTATCTTGAGAAACCTTCAGATCTCTGGCAATGGCCTTGTAGTTCTTGTTTTCCAGATTTTTCATGTGGCCGGTTATGACGGCCTTCACCACCGGGTCGTCAATTCCAAGCTGCTCCAACTGGAGAAGCAGACATTCGGCAAGATCTCTGGCGCACACACCCGCCGGGTCGAATGTCTGCATGACCTTGAGCACGGACTCCACAAATTCCGGCGATTTTCCGCAGGCCTGGGCCAGCTCGTCAATGCCTGCCTCCAGGTATCCGTCCTTGTTCAGGTTTCCGGCTATCAGCTCCCCCACAAACTGGGAGGAGGTGTCGGCAAAGCGCAGCATGACCTGCCAGAGAATATGATCGCACAAAGTCTGTCGGCCTGCAATGAAGCTTTCAAACTGGGGGGCCTCGCGCTGCTCTGTTTCAAGGTTGGATGCGCTTTGGGGCGAATTGTACTCATCCAGGTAATTGGACCAGTCAAGCTCCTCGTTGGCCTTTTCCGGGGCGACCACCCCTTCTTCCGGGGCGGCTGCTTCTGCGGGCAGGGCATCCTGGGCCTGAACAGGCTCCGGGGCAGGGCCCTCGTCAGGCTCATCTCCCTCTTCAAGAGCGGAATTCTGCTCCATCTCCTCCTGGATTGCATCCAGAAGCTCCAGGTGGGAAAGCTGCAACAGCTTGATGGCCATCTGCAACTGGGGGGTCATCACCAGTTGCTGGGTCATTTTCAGTTGCTGTCGCAGTTCCATGGCCATAAAACAAAGGCCCAGTTTACGGAGTGTTGATTGCAGGCCCGGAAAACTTCCCTGAACCATCTGCCGGGTTCCTGCCTGGGCAGGCGGCTTCCCGGCATATCCGGCACGGCCTCAAATCGAACTCAAAAAAAATAACGGGAATAAGGAGTTGCGCCGCGGCCGCACACAAAAAACCTTGTAAAAAGCGGCTGCATACGCGCCCCAACACAAAAACCATATACAAAACCTTGCACAATATCAAACAGGGATTTTGCCGGTTCCCCCCCACAAACCGCTTCCGCCAAAATCCTTTAGCAAAAAACATACCATAAGCACATAAAGAGTTCAACAGGCTTTATGGCTGACGGCCCGGTCCCGAAGGAGAAGGCCCGGCGCTTTTTTCGTTCATTTCTTGACATGGGGATGATTTTCATGGCAAATATGTCATCTAGGTATTTATGACAGGCGTTTACGGCTCTTATGGCCCCCTGTGTCGCACCTTTAAAAACCAAACCCATTTTGAAAGGTAGGTGGCTTCATGAAGAAAATTGCGTTCGCCCTTTGTCTGGCGATGTGTCTGTCAATCGGCCTTGTCGGCAATGCCATTGCCCAGGATGCCGAGGAAATTGTTGTGCTGGAAAAGCGGGATCTTCCCTGGGAGCTTAACACCTGGCTTGTGAGAACAGTCTGTGCCCAGGGCCATGTCTTCTTCATAAGCTATGTGCTTGGCAGAACTTCAGGGGCGGGCGTCCATGCCATCCAGGTGATGGAGGAAAGGGACGGCAAAATGCTTCCCATGCGCTGCGCTGCAACCGCTCCCACGGGCCGTAGCGGTAGATAGGGAATAAAGGGCGCACAGGTTTAAGCTGCATGGTAAAAGGCAAAGCGGGGAATCTCTTTTACAGAGATTCCCCGCTTTGCCTTTTTGGGGCTGCCTGCCCTTTGCCCGGATCTGCCGGATTTTTTTCAGGGGCCGGTTTTTTTCATGCGCATTCCGCAGAACTTGCATTCCCTTGCAGGCTGCTGGCGGGTGTTGCAGTGGGGGCAGGTGGTGAGCGACCAGGGGCCCTGGTTCGTATCAGGCTCCTGGGGCGGCGGGCAATCATCCTCGCAGGCGCTCACCGTGCAGCGGGCTCCGGCCCGGAACATTCCCAGGCGCAGGCTCATGGCCGTCTCCTTGTCTGCATTCACAGCCACAAGGGTGGGCTCGTCCAGCAAAAAGGCTTCAGCCTCTTCAGTGGTAAGGTCCAGAACCTTTGCCAGGGCGGAGCGCACCTCGTCCGGGTCCCTGTCCTCATCAATGCCCTCAAACATTACGCTGTAACGCTTTTCAACCATCAGCCCGCACCCCCCGCAAAGTTTTTCCTTAATCTTCTTGTTTAACGGTTTTTTTCAGGAAAAGAGCGGCTGGATGGCCATTGCGTGGGCTATGTCGCCTTCAATTTTCATGGCGCCGGACATGAAAAGCTGCACAGGGTTTGCCTGGCGGCCCAGAAGGGCGCGGGCGCTTTCCATGGAAAGGCGGAAAAGGGCCTTGGGTGAGGATGCGCCGTTGAAAACCACTTTTATGGTTGAGTGGTCGCCCGGCCCATGCTCCAAAACAAACTCGCACTCGCCCCTGTAGTTGCTGATAAGGTCGTAATTCCTGCGGTTCAGGGCCCCCTGCATACCGATGAGCATGTCAATGTTCTTCATCTGGACGAATTTTTCCATGTCCTGCCGGGAAATGGAGACGCGGACCCTGGCGTTTGGGAGGTCGCCCTCTTTTGCAACAATGTCCGTCCCGTTTTTTGCAGTGTAGGAGAAAACCCGCCCGGAAATGTCGGCCACAAGGGAGAATTCCGTCCCGTTAAGCTCCTTTGCCGCACCGGACAGGGCCATGTACTGGGCCGCCATTTTCGGGAGGAAGTCCGTGAAAAGCTCGGCCATGTCCAGTTTGATTGTCAGGGTGTCGGGATTGTTGCTCATGAAGTCGCTCCTTGTTTGATTGTTGGCCTGCGGCCGGTTCAAAGGGGGCGTGCCTCAACGGTTTCCCCCTGGGGAACAAGTTTTTTGAGGCACTGGTCAAAAACCCGGCTTATGCGGGTCTGGTTGGCGATCATGGCAAGTTTGGGCCAGGTGGCCCGCTCGCCCTCAAGGGTGAGGCGCTCCATTTCAGCCTGGGTGGGGTTTTTGAAGAGTTTGCGGTACATCCAGGGCGAAAAGGGCGGATGCACGGTTATGTCGCCCATGTACTGCTGGCCGGTGACCGCATAAATCTGGTCCAGAATGGGCCTCCAGGGGCTCACATGAACCCTGTGGCGCACCACATTCAGGGCCTGGGACACCTGGGCCTGGAAAACCGTGCCCACAAGCTCCACGGTGAAGGGGACAACGCCTTTCCGGTCGTGATAAAGCAAAAAGGGCAGCACATGGGGGTTGGTCTGGCTCACTATGTAGTGGTTCACATTGTGAAGCCGGGCCAGACGCATGACGGGTATGTCGCCCCTTATGGTGCCGTCCACCCATTTTTCGTTGGCCATGTAGGGCAGAAGCTGGCCGGTTCTGTCCTTTGCCATGAGCTTTGCAGGGGCGAACACGCCCGGAACGCATGATGATGCGCAGGCGGCTGTTGCAATGACCACATTGGGGGCGGTTATGTAGTTCAGAACCCTTGGCTTCATGCCCATGCGGGTGGGGGAGACGGATATGTTGAGCACGCGGCCCGTGCGCAAAAAGGCCTCGGAAAAGGTGTAATCACCCACATTGGCGCGGATGTTGCGCAAAAGGGTTTTCTGATCCAGGAAGGCCTTTTCCCGCCAGGCCTCCTTCAGGGAGAGCCGCCTCAGGGCGTCCCTATCCATTATGTTTCTTTTTTCGCGTATGGCCCTTATCTCGGCATCTGTTTTGGTGCAGGTGCCCGCAGCCACGATGGAGCCCATTGAGGAGCCGCATATCACCGTGGGCAGCAGCCCGTGGTCCCAGAGGGTTCCCACAACGCCCAAGTGAAAGAGGCCGAAGGTTGCCCCGCCCGAAAGCATGAGAGCGCTGCGGCCGAAGTTTGCGGCAGCCTGGGAAAAAAGCCTCACCTTCTTTTCGTGGGAAAGGTGGGGAAAGTCGTTGTCGCACAGGTAGCGCAGGCCCTTTTCCGCCTCATCCAGAAATTCCTCCACAAGGGCCTTGGTTCCGGTGCGTGCAAAAGAGTAAAGGGCCGGATGGGCAATATCCCCCTGGGCCCGGCGAAGGCTGTCGTGGAGCAGATCCAGAAGGCGATAGACATTCTCCTGGCGGCGGTACTGGCGGAGCTGATCTGTCAGGCGGCGCAGCAGAAGATAGTTGTAGTGAGGAGACTCGTCCTCCATGCGCCATTTTTCATAGCCGTCCAGAAAATCCAGTTCACGGGCCATGTTGTGCCACTGGGCGTAGTTTTGCGCCTGGGAGAGGGCCTTGTTGAGCTTGTTTTTGCGGAATCGTTGAATCATGCGCCCTGCATTCCTGGCCCTTGAAAGCCGCCCGCCGAAGACCCGCGCAAACGGGCATGGCGCACGCCGGAGCCGGTTGTATTGTATTCTGTTCCTTAAAAGGCCGGATGGAGGAAATCGCACTTTCCCCGCCTGGGGGAAAAAGCGGCAAAAAGCCCCTGGCCCAAAGGCCTGCCATCCTTTTCTTATAGCCCTGCCTGCCAGGATGTCAAGAACAGGGCAGGGGCGGGCAAAAAGCGCTTCCAGGCATTGATGGCGGCCTGGCCTCTTTGCACACCGTTTGACAAGGGCCGGGATATTTTATAAACAGGAAAATCTTTCCGGCAGGCGGCCGGAAGGGGGCTTTGCATCCTGTCAGGCCCTTGACCGCCTGTCAGGCCGTTATCTTGCCGGAGGCCGTTCATTTCCGGGCGCAGATTCCATGAAACGACAGGCGCAGGGCAGCAGAAGGAAGTCAGGCAGGACCAGCGGATTTTAACCCTCCGGGTAAAACCCGGACACCTGACAGCGGAGTGTTGCAAGATGGGAGAAACAGCAAAAATCATCCTGGGGGACAAAACCTACGAGCTGCCCGTCATCACGGGGAGCGAGGGTGAAAAGGCCATAGACATAACCAAACTGCGGGCACTTACCGGGCATATCACCTATGATCCGGGTTTTGGCAACACTGGGGCCTGCAAAAGCGCCATAACCTTCATGGACGGCGAAAAGGGCATTTTGCGTTACCGGGGCATTCCCGTGGAGGAGCTTGCGGAGAAATCCACCTTTGTGGAAACAAGCTTTCTGCTCATAAACGGCCACCTGCCCTCCCGTGGGGAGCTCAACCGCTTTTCCGTGCTGTTGAACGACCACAGCCTTGTGCACGAGGACATGCAGGTCTTTTACACCAATTTCCCCCGCTCGGCCCACCCCATGGGCATTCTCTCAAGCATGGTCAATGCGTTGAGGAGCTTTTATCCAAAGCTGGACGGCCATTCCAAGGACCAGGACATCTCCGTGCAGATGACCCGGCTGTTGAGCAAGGTGCGCACAATGGCGGCCCTTTCTTACAAGATCAGCATGGGCCACAAGGTTGTTTATCCCAGGCCGGATCTCTCTTACTGCGCCAACTTTCTTAACATGATGTTCGACAGCCCGGTGCGGCCCTACAAAATTGATGAGGATATGGTAAAGGCTCTGAATGTGTTCTGGATTCTTCATGCGGATCATGAGCAGAACTGCTCCACCTCGGCGGTGCGCCTTGTGGGAAGCGCCAGGGTGAACCTGTATGCAGCCATTTCAGCAGGCATTTCAGCCCTTTGGGGGCCCCTGCACGGCGGGGCGAACCAGGCGGTCATCCAGATGCTTCAGGAGATTCATGATGCAGGCGGGGACATGGAGCCCTTCATCGCCCGGGCCCGCGACCGCAACGACCCCTTCCGCCTCATGGGTTTCGGCCACAGGGTTTACAAAACCTACGACCCGCGGGCCAAAATAATGAAGGCGATGGTACACAAGGTGCTCGCCAAGCTGGAGATTTCCGACCCACTGCTTGACATTGCCCAGAAGCTTGAGGAGCTGGCCTTGAAGGACGCCTACTTCATTGACCACAACCTTTATCCCAATGTGGATTTTTACGCGGGCATTCTTTTGCGGGCTCTGGGCATCCCCACAAACATGTTCACGGTCATGTTTGCCATAGGCAGGCTGCCCGGCTGGATAAGCCAGTGGAAGGAGGCCCAGGACGACCCGGACTGGAAGCTCCACCGCCCGCGGCAGATTTACATCGGCAAAAACGAAAACCGCTACCTTTACATGGATGAGCGGTAAGGCCCGCCGGCAAATACGCAATCAGCAGGCCGGGACAGCTTTTGCATTGCAGGGGTTGACCCGGCCTGTGCCTTTATCCGGCCCAGGCTGTTCTGGGCGGCAACACATAGGCATTCAAACTTCCTGAAATTTCCTGTTTGGCCCTTCCTGCCAATACCAAAAGGTGAGGCCCGGAAACGCAAACGCGCATCCAACGGCTGCACCCGGTTGTCTTGCGCCTTTTACGCTGCGTAAAAATCCCTGACACGGCCTGCCCCGGCCCGGCCTGAAACATTGGCTCACCCCTGCCTTCAAAAAACCTTTCAGCACAGCCTGTTACGAAATTTTTCGGAATTTTGATGGTCTGGCACGCCTTGTGCTTTATGGAGTTGTCCAGCAGACACCCGATGCGCTGGAGGCGCCATGACAACAGGAAACGACATTCAACGGTACAAGAAAATCCGCATAAAGATACTTTTGAGCATGTTGCTGGTGCCACTTCTGCCTTATATTTTCGGTTCGGCGGTGGGTTTTGTGCTGGGAAGCCGCCACATACAGAGCTCCACCCTTGCTTCCATGAACCGAATTGTGGCTGACCACAGCCGCATTGTGGAGAGCTTTCTGGCCGAGCGCCGGGCTGACCTGGAGTTTGTGGCCGACAACTTCGGGTTTGAGGCCTTGAGCGATTCAGCCACCCTTTCCGCGGTGTTTGAAAACCTGCAAAAGCACTCTCCAGCCTTTGTGGACATGGGGGTCTTTGACCGCACGGGCCTGCATGTGGCCTACCAGGGTCCTTATGAGCTTGCAGGCAAAAACTATGCGGATGCCCCCTGGTTTAACGAGGCAAAAAACAAGGGGGTTTACACCTCCGACATCTTTCTGGGGGTCAGAAATGTTCCCCATTTTGTGATTGCCGTAACCCGCCCCCATGAGAACGGCTTCTGGATTTTAAGGGCCACGATAGACACCCAGATGTTCACAAAGGTGGTGGAGCAGATGCGCCTGGGCAAGACAGGCGAGGCTTACATCATAAACAGGAAGGGCGATTTCCAGACCCAGAGGCGCTCCGGCGGCGAGCTTCTGGAAACCGATCCGGATGCCGAGGACCTGCTTTTCGCCCCTGCGGACAAAAACTGGATAATCCGCAAGGACAAGCAGGACGACGAATACATCTACCTTTTCACCTGGATAAACAACGACCAGTGGCTGCTTGTGGCCAGGCAGGCCGTGGATGACGCATTTGCAACCCTCTACAGGGCCCGCAACCTTGTGCTGCTCATCGCCCTGTTGGGCGGCGGGCTGATTGCGGCCACCACCTTTTACACCACAAACCGCATCATCAACCGTATAAAGGAATCCGACCAGGAGCAGAAGCGCTTAAACCAGCAGCTTGTGATGGCCGGAAGGCTGGCCGAAATCGGCGAGATGTCTTCGGGCTTTGCCCATGAGATAAACAACCCCCTGCAAATCATCCGGGCCGAGACAGCGCTCATGGATTCGGTTGTTCCCGGCATAAAAAAAGCCTGCGATGGCAAGGCCCAGGAGGATATGGCCGACCTTTGCGACTCCCTTGCCCAGGTTCAGGTGCAGGTGGACCGTTGCGCACAGATAACAAGCTCAATCCTGAAGTTCGCCCGCCAGCGGGATGCGGCGCCTGAAGTGATTGATCTGGGCGGCTTTGTGCCGGAGGTCCTCAACATGGTCTCCAAAAAGGCCGAGGTGGAGGGCATCGCCCTGGAATCCTCCGAGCCCGGCCTGCCGGTGTGCGTGGAGGCGGATGCCTCCCAGCTCCAGCAGGTGCTGCTGAACCTTGTCAACAACGCCATGCACGCTGTCATTTCCAGGCACGGCACATCCTCAAGGCAGGGCCTTGTAAGCGTTGCCGTCTCCCGCGCCGGAAAAGAGGCCCTTATCAAGGTCACGGACAACGGCACGGGCATTTCCCAGGAAAACCTGGCCAAAATCTTCACCCCGTTTTTTTCCACCAAGCCTGTGGGCCAGGGCACGGGGCTGGGTCTTTCCATCTGCTACGGCATTGTGGAGGCCCTGGGCGGGCGTATTGAGGTGGAAAGCCAGGTGAACAGACAGACAACGGTCACAGTGTACCTTCCAGCAGTATGAAAATAGGCAGCCCAAACCCTGTAAAGGGCTTATAAGCCTCTTGAATAAAAGGAGGAAAAACAAAAATGGAAAAAATGAAAATCCTGCTCGTTGATGATGAGGAGCGCTTTTTGCAGACCACCAAAAAGCTGCTCGAAAAAAAAGGCATTGACGCCATGACCGCCACAAGTGGCGAGGCGGCCCTGGACATGTTGGACACCAGCATTGTTCATGTGGTCATTCTGGATGTGAAGATGCCGGGCATGGACGGCATCGAAACCCTCCGGCTCATAAAGAGCCGCCACCCCCTGGTGGAGGTCATTATGCTCACAGGCCACGCCACCGTGGAGTCTGCGGTGGATGGCCTAAAGTCCGGGGCAACGGACTATGTGATGAAGCCATGCGACATAAACGCCCTTATGGAAAAGGCCACCGAGGCATTCGAGAAGCGCAGAATCCTTGAGGAGAAAATCAACATGGCCTCGGCCAGGACATTCATGAAGTCGCCCCGGAAAATTTTGGAGGAGACCGAGAAATGAAACACCCCGAAACCACAGCAAGGGCTGTTGCCGTTAAGCCGCCGGGCGCAGGGGCAGACGCTTTCCGGAGCGCCTGCGGCATGGATGCACTTGGCGTTGCCAGGCAAAAGAGCCGTTTTGTGAGCTCCTACAATGTGCTTTCGGAGAGGAAGTTCTTTTTCTGGGCCACGCTGGTTATTGCCGTTGTTCATTTCGGAGGCCGGTTGATCGGAATATAGCCAAACAAGCCCGCAGGGTCTTTGCAGTTTGGCCCCCAATCGCCTTGTTGAAAAGGAGCAGGCTTTCTGCAGCAGAATAGGTGCGCCTGCCCCTCCGGGCAAAAAGGCCTTTGCGGCTGCTGGCATAAAGGAGAAAAAAAACGCATGGACAAATCAAAGCAAAAACCCACCGGGTATGATAAATTTGTCAACTGGAAGCTTTTTTCCATTCCCTTGGCGCTTCTGCTCATTATGGTGTTCATCCCCACTCCCAAAAGCATGGTGGATGTGGGGGTGGAATATTCAATGGGGCCAAAGTATGTTCAAAAATTCTTCGCCGAGAAGCTTTTCGGCGGGACTCTCGATGATTTGGCCCAATGGCAGATACTCACCGTCCGCGTAATGGAAAAGAGCGTGGAAACATCGTCCTTTTCCATGAAACCCTTTCTTTCGCGCAATGTGGCCTGGTGCCTGCGGGAGGGAATTCCGGCAACAGAGACCACCCTGAAAAAGTCCCAGGAATATATACAAACCAGCCTAACGCCCGAAGAGTTCCAGGCGCTCATGGTCCAGGGCAAGGAGCTGCGCTCCACCACCCTTTCCATGGACAAGCTTACGGAATCCGAGAAGGCCGCGGCCGAGAAAAAAGCTTTCCAGCTCAAGGTTGCGGTTGGCATAGTGCTATTTGTGGTGCTTTGCTTCTTCACCGAGGCTATCCCGCTGCCCATTGTGGCTTTCTGCACGGGTATAATCGCCCTGCTTTCAGGCATTGTGGACAGACATTCCGTGGCCGGCCTGTACTGGTCGGATGCCACCTGGTTCATCATGGGCAGCCTCATGTTCGCCGCGGCATTTGTCAAAACGGGTGTTGACCGGCGCATCGCCATGATGATGTTCGGCAAGCTCAAAAACCCCAGCGTGCGGATTGTAACCCTTGTTTTTATTGTAATCATCGCGCCGCTTACAATGGTGATGAGCGACCATGCGCTGGCAGCCATGTTTCTGCCCATAGGCATACTGCTCTACACCACAGCTTCGGCCAACAAGGAAGGCGGCGACCCGGAGCTGGCCAAGATGCTGATGATAACAATCTGCATGGCTGCCAACCTGGGCGGCTCGCTGGCTCCATCGGGAGCAGCCCGAAACCTAATAATGATGGGATATGCTGAAGACATGTTCGGCATAACAATAGGTTTCGGCCAGTGGATGATCTACTGCGTGCCCTTTCTGCTTTTCTTCATCCCCCTCACCTGGATCGCCATAAACTGGCGCTTCAAGCCCCAGACCACAAACCTTTCCGAGGGCCTTGCCATAGTCAAGGAAGACATGGCCCGCAGGGGCGACAAGTGGACAAAGGAGCAGATAATTTCCGTCATCATCTTTGTGGTCACGCTTTTCACCTGGATCACGGAAAGCAACCTCATGGTGAAAATTCTGGGCGTGCGTCTGGGCATAGGCGTTTTCGCGGTTATGGGGGCAATCGCCTACATACTGGCGGGCGTTGTGAACTGGCGCGACTACCAGACCCGCGTTGACTGGGGTGTTGTGTGGCTTTATGCCGGGGCAATCATATTCGGCAGAATACTTGTAACCACGGGCGCAGCCTACTGGATAGCCAGCACCATAGTCAGCTACACAAGCCTCATCGGGCTTGGCAGCGGGCTGGGCCTCCTTTTGTCGAGCAACATCATAACAGGCATCATGACCCAGCTCATGGCAGACGGCCCGGCCTGCGCTGCGGTGGGCCCGGTCACCCTGGCAATGGCAGGCATAGTGCACCCTGGCACCACTATGGTACCATTCATGGCAATGGCCACTTCCATAGCCTCATCTTTTGCCTACTGTCTGGTTATCGGCACGCCGCCAAACGCCATTGTATATGCGTCAGGATACCTGACAAGCAAGGACTTCCTGCGGGTGGGCGTTATGTTGTGGTTCACCAACATGGCGGTGCTTCTGATAATGGCTGCCACCTACTGGAGAATACTCGGCTGGCCCGGAATGGAGAGCTTCTAAAAACCCGGCGCAGGCGCTTTATCGCCTGCCGCGCATAACGCAGGAGGACGGTTATGGAAAAATCAATCAAGGTGCTCATTGTGGATGATGAGCAGCAGTTTCGGGCCACCACCAAGAAAATTCTGGACAAAAGGGGCTTTGAGACCCTGGTGGCCGAAAACGGCATGGACGCCATAAAAATGATGTCCCAAAAGCCTGATGTGGTCATCCTGGATATCAAAATGCCGGAGATGGACGGGCTGACCGCCCTGGACAGGATAAAGGACATCTCACCGGACACGCCTGTCATCATGCTCACAGGCCACGGCGGACCCCAGTCCGCGCAGGCTGCAAGGGAGAGCAAGGCCTTCGACTTTCTGGCAAAGCCCTGTTCCATGGATCTTTTGGCTGTCAAAATCCGGGATGCTTATGCCATGTGCCGCAACAGGGGTGCGCGTACGGAGCCCGTTGTGGGGGAGGTCATGGTGCCCATCACGGTTTACTCCACCCTTTCCGAAGACGCCACCGCAGCCGAGGCTGCAAGCCTGTTGAAGCACAGCTTTGCGGCCCCGGAATCAACGGCCCAGCTCACGGATCCGGGGCACCTGTCCCTGCTGGTTCTGGACAAGGCCGGCAAAATGCAGGGAATGCTCACCATCGAGGACCTGCTGACGGCGCTGCTGCCGCCTTATCTTTCCGCGCCCAAGCCTTCGCTTGCGGATTCCATTGTGTATTCCCCCATGTTCTGGAAGGGGGTTTTCACCCTCCAGGCGGCAAATCTTTCAAAAATCCCCATAAGGGAAATAATGTCGCCGCCCCCCCAGGCCATTGAGTACGATGCAAACCTCATGGAGGCGGTGTGGATGATAACCCAGAACAAATCCCGCTGGCTGGCGGTTATGAAAAAGGGCGAGCTGGCCGGGGTGCTGCGGGAGCGCGACCTGCTGTTCGCACTTGAGCGGGCTCAGGCAAAGAACAGTTGCTGACCGGGGCGGTGTAACAGCAGAAAAAAATGGGAGGAAGTTCTTTGTTGTAAAAAGGGCTTCCTCCCAAACCTGTTGGATTATGATAACAGGTTGTTATGATGCACAAGGACAAAAAAAGGCTTTACAGGCCGGTAAGTTTTCTGACACCCGCATCTTAAACCGATATGTAGAGGTTTGGGCCAAAGGGCCTCAAGCGGCCCTTCTGCAATATCCGTGGCCCAGGGTGGACAGCCTTTGAATGCTGGTACGCATTTTGCTGTTCAAACCAGGCAAAGCCGAACGGCAAAAAGGCCCACGGTCAGCAACAGGGAAGGCAGGGCATCTTAAAGGTGCAGTCATGGAAAACAAAAAGCCTCTCTTGATAATCGCTGAAAGAAACTCCAATGTGGCCAGCCTGCTGGCCCGAGTCTTTGAGGAGAACGGGTGGCAGGCCGCTGTTGCCGGAAACGGCAGAGACGCCTGGCGGTTGTGCAGGGGGGATGTTGTGCCCAGGCTTCTGGTACTTGACGAGGAGATAGAAAACCCCGGATGCGCGGCGCTTCTGGAAAAAATCCGCCTTTTCAGGCCGGAGATCCCTGTCATCCTCCATGTTTTTTCCGGTTCCGGCGTCAATGAAAGGCTTCGCGCCCTGGCTGCAAAGGTTGTGGAAAAAAGTCCAGACACAGGCATGTTGCTCCGGGCATCAAACCGCCTGGGAATGAAAAATTTTTCAGCCTCTCAAATCGGGGCGGACATGACAGATAACGGTTTCTCATAGGATTATAAACAATAACAGCAAACAGGGAGGTTTTTCGGGATCTAAAAACAGCACTTGCACACGAAACAGATCAGACTCGCCGGAAAACAGGCCTCCACATACGCGGTCGGCCAAAATCCGGTGCAGTTCGTTTAAGGGTTTTTAACTTCCACCAACCTGGAGAGAGTGCCATGCTGCTCAAAAACAAATTCGTTCAGCTTGCCATAGCCTTGCTGATAGGCATCATCATTTTGCTTATTCCCAGGCCGGAGGGCACGCGCTTTGAAATAAAGGGCGACCCGGCCCAGAAGCTTGCCGCTGCCGTGGCAGACAAGTTTGTTGTGGCAGAGCAGGCCACGGAAAAAAGCGGATACATTCTTGAAGTGAAAGACAAAGGCGCCCTGACCAAGCCTGGCATCCTTCTCTCCAACACGGCAGAGGACATGGGCCTGGAGAAAAAGGTGAGCGTCAACTATGTTGACGGCCTTTCCCCCAAGGGCAAGCGATTTCTGGTTATTCTGGCGGTGTTGATCTTCCTCTTTGTATTCGAGCCCATACCCCTGGAGGTGACGGCCATCTGCATAGGCGTTGCCCTGGCCGGGCTTGGCATAATGGATGTGCGGGAGGCCTGGGCACCCTACATGCACCCTGTGGTGGTCTTTATAATGTGCTGCCTGATTTTCGCCATAGCCATGCAGAAGGCGGGCATAACAAACCGCCTTGGCCGCTTTGTGGTCAAAAAGGCAGGCACTTCCGTCACCCGCTTCACCTTCTTTCTGTGCATCGCTATGGGTTACGCCTCCACCGTCATGCATGATGCGGCTGCGGTTTCCATAGGCCTTGTCACCATGATTCCCCTCATGAAGGCAGCAGGCATCAAGCCCTTCTCAAAAACAGGCATATTCATGACCCTTGCCCTGCCATTCGCCTGCTCTGCGGGCGGCATGGGAACCCTTGTGGGCGGAGGCCGCAACATGGTGGCAGCCGCCTTCCTCTACGAGTTCACGGGCATTGAGCTCACCTTTTTTGACTGGATAAAGTACGCCATGCCCGGAGCCATTATAACCGTGCCTCTGGCGGTTTTTGTGGTGTGGCTGGTTTTCAGGCCGGATCCGTCTGTTAAGCTGCCATCATTTGACGAGGAGGCAGGCCCCTGGACAAAGCAGGAGATAGTCACCTCCGTAATACTGGGCCTTGTTTTCGTGGCATGGCTCACCAAGGGCATACATGGAATAGACTACTCCATTTCCGGAATGATCGCCGTGACAGCCCTTGTGCTGGCCGATGTGCTCAAGTGGGATGACATCCACGAAAACCTGGAATGGGGCACAGCCCTGTTCATCTTCGGCGGCGGCATATCGCTTGGCCTTGGCATGGGGCTTTCGGGCGCGGCAACCTACTTTGCAAATCTTTTCTTCCCCTTAATCCAGGGGGGCGGCTGGCTTATACTCTTTATTGGGGTGGGTGTTTTCGGGGCTCTTATCACAAACGCCATGGCAAATGTGGCCGCAGCAGCCCTTATTCTGCCCATAGTGCTGCCAATGGCCCAGCTTGAAGGCGTTGACCCGCGGGTCATGGCCCTGTGCCTTGGCATGGCCACAAGCTTTGCCATGCTGCTTGTCATCGGCTGCCCGCCCAATGCCATTTCCTACAGCTACCGCTACTTCAAGTCCAGCGATCTGACAAAGGCGGGCCTTGTGGCAACCCCCGTGCTGTTGGCAGCCCTGGTGCTTGTGGCCGGCGTGTGGTGGAAATTTCTTGGGCTTGTGTAAAAAGCCTGTGCCTGGCCGCCGGAAAAAGAGCTGATATCCCGGTTCAAAGCCGGGCCGACATTTACAATAACCGAAAGGAGCGAACCAAGATGGTTCGGATACCTGTAAGCGTGCTGGTTGTGGATGATGAAAAGGACTTTGTGGAAATGTTCTCGTTACGCCTTGCCGAGCTTGGCGAAAGGGTTACAGGCGCTCACAGCGGCCGCGAAGCCCTTGAGGCGTTGAAAAAAAACGGGGACATAGATGTGGTGGTGCTGGACATAAAGATGCCGGGCATGGACGGCATTGAAACCTTAAAGGAGATAAAGCAGCGCCACCCCCTTGTGGAGGTCATCATGCTCACGGGCCACGGCACGGTGAACACGGCTGTGGAAGGCATGAAGATGGGGGCCTTTGATTATATGAACAAGCCCGCGGACTTTGTGGAGATAACCGCCAAGCTCCAGGCGGCCCGCCAGCGCAAGGCCGACCAGGAGGAGCGCATCCGCAAGGCCGAGGCCCGCTCTTTGATGCGCCGGGGCGGCGAGCTGTTTTGACAGGCCGGTTTGCAGTCCGCCTTGAAAAAGGTTTTCCACACAGCTTTTTTCCGGCCGCCTTTGGCGTTGGAACCCTGCATCCGGAGAATTGTTTTTATTCAGGCTGCGCCTTGCTTGGGTGAAGGCCCTTTTGCAAAAGGGCCTTCACCCTGAAACAGGGGCTCAATCCGGTTTCAGGGGGTATGTCTCCTGCGGGCCGGATTGTAAAAGCGCCCGGCGGAACTTTTCCAGTTGCTGCCGGTAATGGTCCGGGTTGGGGGCATTTTCCCTCACAGCCTTTTCCAGGGCCTTTTCCTGGGTGCTCACCGCCTGCTCAAGCATATTGTTTGCAAAGTAGCTTGCTGCCAGGGTGTCAAGAATGTGGGCCGAGGAATCCTTTGCAGCAGCCTGCTTGGCCAGTGCCAGGGCGCGGGCGGGGTTGTAAACCGCTGGGTCTTCGGCAACAGCCAGGGCCCAGGCCAGGTTGTTTGCAGCCTCCGGGCTTTGGGGGGCCAGAGCAAGCGCCTTTTCAAACGCCCTCACAGCCTTTTCCTCCTCGTTGTTTTCCAGGTACAGAACCCCTATGGCAAGGTATGTCTCCTCGCTGGTTTGATAAAGGGCTCCTGTGTTTTCCAGGGCCTCAAGGGCCTGCCGGGTCATGCCCCTTTCCAGGTACAGCCGGGCAAGGCCGACCCAGGCGGGCAGGGGGTTGTCAAGCCGCTTCACCTGGGCCTTGTAAACCTTTTCGGAAAGGTTGAACCTCAAGTCCTGGCCCGTGCGGCTCCAGCCCAGGCAATATGCTGCGAAAGCCGCAAGGGCCAGGGCCAGGGCCATTGCCGCAAGGCCAAGTCGCACCTTTTTGTTGTGTGCCGCTATTTTTTGGGGGTCCCTGGCGCTTTCGCGCAGAAAATCCACCCGCTGCTGTATGGAAAAGTGGTGCCAGTTGGGCGTGTCGGCAGCTCTGCCCATGAAAAAGGCGATTTTTTGAAAAACGGAAATGAGCGGGGCCGGGCTTCCGGTGAATGTCAGGGCCCAGAGGTCGGCCTGGCGCTCGAAATTGCGCATGAAAAATCCGAAAACAAAGCGAAAGTAAACAAGGGCGCAAAGCACAAAAAGCAAAGTCTCCAAATCGGAGCGAAGGCTTGTAAACTGCCCGCCGGACAGGGCAAAGCTGTCGGGCAGGGCAAGGTACAGCCCGGCAAGCAAAAGGGGCGTTGCCAGAAGCACAAAAAAACCCAGCAGGGAAAAGCCAGCCAGAAAGGCAAGGTAAAGCCACAGGTGACGGTGCTTCACATGGCCGATTTCATGGGCCAGGACGGAATCCAGCTCGTCGGGGCTGACAACGCTCAAAAGCCCCTGGGTCACAAGTATGTAGCGGAACCGGCCCACAAGGCCCATGACCCCGGCGGTTATCATGGCACCTGAAAACAGGGGCCAGAGCAGAATTTCCCGGTACTTCACGCCGGTTTTTTCGCACAGGGCCTCCATCCTGCTGCGCTCCGGGGAGGGCGGCAGGGCCCTGCATCCCCAGAAGCGGATCATCAGCAGGGGGCCGAAAAGGGCAAGGCCAGCCAGGAAAACGAGAAAATAAACAACCTGGCCTGCCGTGCTGTTGAAGGCGGCAGCCATGTGCGGCCATGCCGCAAGGCCCAGCACATCGGCCAGGCCGGAAAAAACAGCCCAGGGCACAAGGGCGGGCATTCCAAGCATGAGGTTGGAGCGCACGAAGTTGCCCCGGCTCTGGATGGACCTGCCCTGGATGAGGTTCTGCACGGGCCAGGCCAGAAACCACACAAGGCACTGGTGCAAAAGAAAAAGACCGATAAAGGCAAGTGCCCCAAGGGTGGGGATGGCGCGAAAAAGGGCCAGGGACTCGAAAAGGCCCTTCATGTTTAAGCCGTAAAGGTGGATGACGGATATGAGAATGCACAGCATTCCCTGGGAGCCGGCAATGCGGTCAAAGCTGGCAAATGCAGCCGGATGCCTTCCCTGCTTCTGATGCCGGGCTGCCAGGAGCGCAAAACGCAACCGGGTGAAGGCCCCGAACAGGGCAAAAAGAGCCGCAACCCCCAGCAATGCGGTTCCGGGCGGCAGGGAAAAATCCCTGGGGCTGCTCACGCTGTAAAGGAGCAGAACCAGAAGAAGGGTGAGGGCGTTTGAAAACATTATTTTACCGGCGGACAAAAAAATTCGATTTGCTGCAAACCCCAAAAGCCGTCATCGCCGCTGGGGAGGACAAATCTCGGATTTACGGCGCTCCTTTTCCGAATAGAGGCAGCCGCAGTATTGCTGGCGGTACATTCCAAGCCTTTTGGATTCATCAATTCCCTGCTGCCATCCCTGGCGGAAGTCCTCGTAGTGAAAGGCGACCCCATACTTTTCGCCCGCTGCCCGGCCCATCCGGGCAATGAGATCGTGCTTCTGGTGCATGCTGTAAAGCAGAGTGGTGGTGAATGCCTCCGCCTTTGCCCGGCGGGCTGTTGCGGCGGTTGCGCAAAGGCGCTCGTGGTAGCAGGCCATGCAGCGGTCCTGCTCCCGGAAGGCGGCCTTCTGGAAAAAATCCTCAATATCGTATCCTGCCTGCACAACAACAGTGAGATTGAGGGTTCTTGCCCAGTCCAGGAGGGTTTCCTCGCGCTTTTTGCATTCAGCCCAGGGGTGGATGTTGGCCCGGTGAAAGTATGCGATAACCTCGTGCCCGGCCGCCAGAAGCCTGGGCACGGGATAAACGCTGCAAGGCCCGCAGCATGTGTGCACCATCATTTTCATGGCCGCCTCCCAAAAATTGCGGTCCCCACCCGAATCATGGTGGCCCCCTGGGCAATGGCCTCCTCAAAGTCCCCGGTCATGCCCATTGAAAGCTCGGCAAGGAACCTGCCGGGAACATCCCTGGCAGCCATTTCATTGCGGAGCTCCCTCAATGCCGCAAAAAAGGGACGGGACTTTTCCGGCTGGTCAAAAAAGGGGGGAATGGTCATAAGTCCGCTCAATTTGAGGTTAGGCAGGTCCGAAACGAACCTGGCAAGCGCTCCGGCCTGCTGGGGGGCGATGCCCGATTTTGCCTTTTCACCGGCAATGTTCACCTGGAGAAGAACGCTCATGGAGCGGCCCTCGCTTTCCAGGCGGCGGCTCAACTCAAGGGCGAGCTTTTCCGAATCCAGGGTGTGCAGGGTGTCGAAAAGCCCGGCCACGAATTTTGCCTTGTTGGTCTGCAAGTGGCCGATGAAGTGCCAGCTTGCGCCAAGGCAGGCCAGGGCCGCTACCTTTTCGCGGGCCTCCTGAACATAGCTCTCCCCGAAATGGGTTATCCCTGTTGCAAATGCCTCCCTTATCCTTTCAGGGCTCACGGTCTTTGTCACGCCTATAAGGGTGATTTGGCCGGGGTCCCTGCCGCAGGCGGCGCAGGCCTTTTCAATGCGGCGGCGGATGTCTTTTATGTTTCCGGCTTCGTCTGGCATCATGATTTCCGGTTTGTCAGGGCGGGCCTGAATTTTGAAAGCAGCCCGAACCTGTCAAGGGATTCAAGCACTTCGGCCACGGGAAGCCCCTTCACATTGGTGTAGGAGCCTTTTATCTGCCGCACCAAAAAGGCACCCTGCCCCTGAATGCCGTAGGCCCCGGCCTTGTCCAGGGAAAGCCCTGTGCCCGCATACCAGTCAATGTCAGCAGGGGAGAGCTTGCAGAAGGTCACCTCCGTCACCACGGCCCGGCTCATGCTTTTGCCCCCTGCGGGCCAGTCCACGCAAAAGCCGGTGCACACCCTGTGGGTGCGGCCCGAAAGCAGGGCAAGCATCTGCCTGGCCTCGTCAGCACAGGCGGGTTTGCCCAGAATCCGCCCATCCAGGCACACAAGGGTGTCTGCGCCAAGAACGCAGGCAGCAGGAAACTTTGCCGAAATCTCATTTGCCTTGCGTTGGGCCACTATGCAGGCCTTTTCCTCCAGAGAGCCTTGCAGGGGAAGGGTTTCGTCCGCAGATGAGCCCATTGCATCAAAAACAAGCCCTGCGGCTTCAAGCATCCTTTTGCGGCGGGGCGATTTGGACGCCAGTATGAGGGGCGTTTCATTCATGAGGCTTTTTTAACAGAAGCGCCCGGTTTGGGCAAGCTGCGGCCTTGACTGCAAGACTGGCGAAACACTATTGTATAAAAAGAGAACAATGCGTCTTTGCGGCGGCGGCCGATTCAGGGAAAACCTTCTCCGGGCTGCTTCAAGGTGCGTGCAGGTATCTTTCGGTTGCAGGCAGATGAAGGCTTTGGCCCGGTTTGGAATGTTTATGAAAAAAGAAACGAGTGTTTTGCAGGACCCTTTGCGCAAAATCAAACCCAACACCTGTGTATGGCTCACCGTGAGCGCGCCCAGGGACATTGACCAGAAGGGCGACATACGAAAAAGCGTTGTGCTGGACAGGGTCGGCGAGCGGATTGCAGTGGAGCAGCCTGAAACCCCCCTTGACCGGAGCATGTTGAACAGCGTTGTCAGCCTTTCCTGGCTGGAGCTGGGGGAGAAGGGCCACATCTGCCGCCGTATGCTGGACGCCCACCTTGTGCAGATTGCCCCCTTTGCCACCCGCGACCGCAAGACAACGGCCCTGTGGTTTGATGACCCGGTCCGCATTTATTACGGCACCCTGCGCCGGGGCTTCCGCGTGGCTGTGCCGGAGCAGGCAAAGGCCTGCCTGCGCCTGCCGGATGCCTTCGGCAATGACCTGGGCCTTGAAAAAAGCTATCCTCTGGTGGACCTTTCCAGGAACGGGGCGCGCTTTGCCTGCAAAAAGTTTGGGCACAGCCCCCACGGGGACAGGCTGGACCCGGTGTCAGAGCTGAAAGTGGATGACCTTCTGCGCTGCATCATCCTGCTTGACGGCAGGGAGCTTCTGCACGCTGACGCAGTGGTGCGCACCAAGCTTTTGCGCGGCAGCGGCCAGGATGAGGAGGTGCACCTGGGCCTGGAGTTTGAAAGGTTCATACCCATGGGAGGGGGCCAGGACGATGCCGAGCCCTTTTCGGAAAAGCACAGCCGGGTGATAGCTGTTTACATGGATCGCTTTCTGCGCATGAGCCGCTCGCGGGATAACGGCATATAGGAGCCCTTTTTCCTGGCCAATACAACAAGGGCCTTCAAAAAAGGGGCGTTGACATTGCCCCGGCCTTGCTTTGCCCTGGCCTGACGCCCCCTGTTGCCCCCTCTGTTGCTCATTGACACCCTGCCTGCACGGTGCTATCCTTTTTTGAAAGCGGCAAGTATCCATTTTCCGGCCCAGGAGGCAGCAATGTTTGGTTTAGGCATGACGGAACTCATCATCATTCTGGTGGTAGTGCTGATAATTTTCGGTGCTGGCAAACTGCCGGAAATCGGCTCCGGCCTCGGCCGGGGCATCAAAAATTTCAAGGAAGCCACCAATGCCAAGCCTGATCAGGAAAAAATCGCCCAGGACCAGGCAGGCAAGAAAGATGACAGCCAGGGCAGCGGGCAGAAAAAGTCCTGACAAAACAAATCCGGTTCGTTTTGCACAAAAGCCCCAGGCAAGGCATTTGCCGGGGCTTTGTATTTTTTTGGAGGTTGACGCCCCAAAACAAGGGATAAGCCCAAGCCCTTTCTAAACGGCGGGCAGGGCATTTTTTTGCCATCGGCCGCTTGTTTTTTGCATTGCCCGTCTTAAAATTCATGTTGAACCGCAAACAGGAGCAAAAGCCTTGATAAATCCATACAGGCCCCCTTCGGGCCCGCCAAAAAGGCCGAGCCAGTACAAGGATTTTTCCGCAACCGAGCTGTATTGCCCCAGGTGCCGCAAGGCTGTGCCTGTCAGAAGCAGGCTCCTGCTGGTTCTGCCCCAGGGCGATCAGTATGAATACAGGTGCGCCTTCTGCGGCGAATCCCTTGGAACCAAGATTGACAAGGGCTCATCTTTCCGCGGTGTGTTAAGGTAGGTTTTTTGTCAGGCGCAACCGGCCATTGGCCCGCCGGGATGCGGCTGCGGGACGGCAGTCCACTAACCCATATAATTCATGAAAAATTTCGTCTATCAAAATATGCAAAATATTTTCAAATAGATATGTACATTTTTAGGCTTGGTGGAAAATACAGTCTGCTTTTGCTGCAAAAATTGCCCGAAAGGTGAAATTTTTCACCCTGCGGCGAGCCAAGATTTGCATACTTGCTGCGTTATCGGGGGCTCGGCATACAACACAGTATGCCTTCGCCCCTCTATCCTTGCCAGTGCACAAATCTTGGCTCGTGAATTATACGGGCTAAAGAGCTTGCATTGAATGCAAAAATCGGCTACATCTCCGGGAAAATTTTCCGTTTCCCTTCAAGGAGGCTCTGATGAAAGTTCTGGTTGCGTATTATTCTGAAACAGACAACACCAAAAAGGTGGCCCAGGCCATCCATGACGGCCTGGAAGGCGTGGAAAAAGATATTATGCCCATATCCGAGGCCCAGGCGCTGGATGGCTACGCCCTTGTCTTTGCGGGCTTTCCGGTTATCGCCAGCACGGTTCCGGGCAAAATGGAATCGTTTTTGAAAAGCATACCCCAAAGTGCTCAAGTGGCCCTTTTTGCTACCCACGGCTCGTTAAGGGGCGGCCCCCTTGCCCGCACCGCCTTCGAGTACGGCACAACCCTTCCCAAGGGCAAGGTGCTTGGCACCTTCGGCTGCCGGGGCAAGGTTAAAAGAAGCGTCATTGATGCCCTGCTTCAGCGGGCCGAGCACAAGGCATGGGCCGAGGAGGCCCAGAGCGCGGTCACACATCCCAACGACAGCGACTTTGCCGATGCAAAGGCCTTTGCAGCAAACATGCTGGCCAAGGCCGCAGGAAACAGGTAGTCCCCTTTTTCGGTTCCCCGGCGTCATCAAATGTCGCCGGGGCCTGTTTCATAAACCCCTTGCCTTAAGCCTTTGCAGTTTTTAAGCTTCAAAGCCCCGCAGCTACGGCGGCGGGGTTTTTGCTGCTTTTCATCTTCCGGCTGCTGCTGCGCCCGTTTTTTTCCTCCTGTTGACACGCCGCTGCCGGTATTGAAAACTTTGCGCCCTTCCCGACAAAAGAACCGGATCTGACATGGATAACAAGCTTGAACTTTCCCCGCTTCTGGAAAAAATAAAAAAGGAAGGCATTGAGGAAGGCCTGCGCGAAAAGCAGCGCATTGAGGAGCAGGCCCGGCAGGAGGCTGAAAGGCTCTTGCAGGAGGCCAGGGCCCAGGCCGGGCGGATTGTTGATGAGGCCGTGGCCCAGCGGCAGCGCCAGGAGGCCGCATTTCAGGCTTCCATGAAGAACGCCGGGCGCGACCTTGTCGCAGGCGTGCGCCACCAGGTGGAGCTCATGGCTTCAAGAATTCTCCTTCAGGGTGTGACAAAGGCCCTGGACACCTCCTTTTTGCAGACGCTCATGGAAAAAGCCCTGGATGGCTTCTTGAAGGACGGGCACCAGCAAATCGAGCTTCTGGTGAGCCCTGAAGACCTTGACGCCCTTGAACAGGGCATAAGGCAGGCCCTTGGCCATGAGCTTGCCGGAGGTGTCACCCTGCGGCCCGTGCAGTCTGTTCGCGCCGGTTTTCGCATGGCCGTGGAAAACGGGCGTATACAGTATGATGTCACCGGCACGGCCATTGCGGAGATGCTTGCCGAATACCTGACCCCCAAGGTTGCCGCCTTTCTGGCTGAAAAGACTTGAAGTGTGGAGCTGGAGAGGCCGAGCGGCAAGGGGTGTTGCTTGTCTTAAAAAGCCTGTTCAAGACTTTTTCCGGGTGTGGCCGGTTTGCCTTTTTTGATTGAGCCAGCAAGGGACAGGCAGCGCCCGTTTTTTCAAGGACGCCATGACCGATTTCTTCTATCTTCTTGCAAGCCTGCCGGAGCTTTATGCTGACAAGGCTCCGCCCATCTCCCATGATCAGTTCCTAATCCGCTGCGGGCAGGAGCTGAATCCTCACCAGATGGCCCTGCTTGCCCGGTGCAGGTATGAGGGCTTCAGGTTTGAGGGGGACAGCGGCTTTCCGCCTGCCCTTGCCCGATGGATGGATTTTGAGCATTCCCTGCGCCTGGTAACGGCAAGAAGCCTTGCAAGGAAAAACGATCTGGTCACGGAGCTTCCTGCCACAGGACTCACCGATTCCGGAGCCCTTGCTGCGGCCAACAGAATCCTTCAGGAAGATGCCCCCCTGGAAAGGGCAAGGGCGATTATGAATGTCCGCTGGAAATTTTTGTCCGGGCTTCTGGAGGAAAAACTTTTCGGGCTGGATGCGGTTTGCATCTACAGCCTTAAACTTCAGTTGCTGGAAAAGGCGGCGCTGTGGAATCAGGAGGCAGGGGAGCGGATTCTGGCCGACATAATTGAAAAGGTGGATACAGGAGAATATGGGCGGCAAAACTGAAGCAAGCGTTGTGATGGTCAACGGCAATCTGGTGACAGCCGCCTTTGAAGGGGAGGTCATCCAGGGAGAGGTGGCCTTTGTGGTTTCCGGCAGCCTGCGCCTGAAGGCGGAGGTCATCCGCGTGGAGAAAAACAACGCGGTGGTGCAGGTCTATGAGGAAACCCGAGGGGTTAAGGTGGGCGACCCGGTGGAGTTTTCCGGCGAGCTTCTTTCCATATCCCTTGGGCCGGGCCTTCTGGGCCAGGTTTTTGACGGTCTTGGCAACCCCCTGCCCGCCATTGCAAGGGCGCACGGCTATTTCCTGCCAAGGGGCGTATCCATTTCCAGCCTTGACGGGGAAAAATCCTGGGAGTTCTCCCCTTCCGCGAGGCCCGGCGATGAGGTTTCCGGCGGCTCTGCTCTGGGCCTTGTGCCTGAAAACATGGTCAGCCACAAGATATTTGTCCCCTTTGGCATGCAGGGCTCTTACAGGGTGAAATCCATTGCGCCGAAAGGCCCTGTGACCGTGAATGACACTGTTGCGCAGCTTGAGGATGAAAACGGCGATGTTTATAATATTTCCCCCCGATTTGACTGGCCTGTGCGAATTCCCATAAGCGCCTACAGGGAAAGGCTCATGCCCGATGAGCCCCTTGTCACCCAGTGCCGCATCATTGACACCCTTTTTCCGGTTGCGCGGGGTGGCTCCTTTTGCATCCCAGGGCCTTTCGGCGCGGGCAAAACCGTGCTCCAGCAGGTCACGGCCAGGTTTGCGGATGTGGATATAGTCATCATAGCAGCCTGCGGCGAAAGGGCCGGCGAGGTGGTGGAAACGCTGCTCGAGTTTCCCGAAATCACCGACACCCGCACGGGCCGCTCCCTCATGGAGCGCACCATAATCATCTGCAACACAAGCTCCATGCCTGTGGCGGCCCGCGAATCCTCGGTTTACACGGCAGTCACCATTGCAGAGTATTACCGGCAGATGGGGCTTGATGTCCTGCTTCTTGCGGATTCCACCTCCCGCTGGGCCCAGGCCATGCGGGAAATCTCCGGCAGGCTGGAGGAGATTCCCGGCGAGGAGGCCTTTCCTGCCTATCTGGAATCCCGTATAGCCGGGTTCTACGAGAGGGCGGGCCGCGTGCGCCTGCATGACGGGCGGATTGGCTCTGTCACCATAGGCGGCACGGTTTCGCCTGCGGGCGGCACCTTCGAGGAGCCCGTGACCCAGGCCACCCTGAAGGTTGTTGGCGCCTTCCACGGCTTGAGCCGCGGCCGCTCGGACGCACGGCGCTATCCTGCCATCGCCCCCCTTGAGTCGTGGAGCAACTACAGCGGCATAATCGCCCCGGAAAAAATCGCCTTTGCCAGAAATCTTCTGCGCAAGGGCAGCCAGGTGGAGCAGATGATGAAGGTGGTGGGCGAGGAGGGAACGGCCGCAGACGACTACCTTGCCTATCTCAAGGCCGAGTTTCTGGACGGTGTTTATTTGCAGCAGGATGCCTTTGACCCGGTGGATGGGGCCACCAGCCGGGATCGGCAGATAAAGGTGTTTGATTTTCTTTTGAACATTCTGAAAACAGATTTTGTTTTTGAGGACAAGGCAGCGGCCTTGAAGTTTTTCCACAGGCTGCGCTCGATTTTTGTGGACTGGAACTACACACCCGAAGATTCGCCCCGCTTTGAGGAGATTGCCGCAAAGATAGAGCGCAAAAGGCTTGACTTTGAAGCCGGGGAGGAGGCCCCATGAGAAAGGTTTACAGCCGCATTGACGACATAATAGGCGATGTTGTCACCGTGCGGGCCTCAAATGTGGCCTATGAGGACCTTGCCCGTGTGAGCACCCGCCACGGCGCATCCCTTGCCCAGGTCATACGGATTGACGGCAGCAGGGTGAGCCTCCAGGTTTTTGCCGGAAGCCGCGGGGTTTCCACCGGCGATGAGGTGCGCTTTCTGGGGCATCCCATGCAGGTGCCCTTTTCCGAAGCCCTTCTGGGCCGCATTTTTGACGGCAAGGGGGTTGCAAGGGACTTTGGGCCGCCTGTTTTCGGGGAAAAAATCGAGGTGGCCGGCCCCTCCGTCAATCCAGCCAGGCGCGTCATGCCAAGCCGCATGATCCGCACGGGCATTCCCATGATTGACCTTTTCAACAGCCTGGTGGAAAGCCAGAAGCTGCCCATCTTTTCCGTGGCAGGCGAGCCTTACAACCAGCTTTTGGCCCGCATAGCCCTTCAGGCCGAGGTGGACATAATCATTTTCGGCGGCATGGGCCTTAAATACGATGAATACCTTTATTTCAAAAACACCCTTGAGGAATCCGGGGCAATGGGGCACTCGGTCTTTTTTGTGCACACCGCTTCCGACCCCACCCTGGAAACGCTTCTTGTGCCGGATCTGGCCCTTGCCGTGGCGGAGCGCTTCGCCCTGGACGGCAGGCGGGTTCTTGTGCTGCTCACGGACATGACAAACTTTGCCAACGCCCTGAAGGAAATAGCCATAACAATGGAGCAGGTGCCCAGCAACCGCGGCTATCCTGGGGACCTCTACACCCGGCTGGCCCAGCGCTACGAAAAGGCCGTGGACTTTTCCGATGCAGGCTCCATAACCATTTTAAGCGTAACCACTATGCCCGGCGATGATGTCACCCACCCGGTCCCCGACAACACGGGCTATATCACCGAAGGGCAGTTCTACCTCAAGAACGGGCGCATAGAGCCTTTCGGCTCCCTCTCGCGGCTCAAGCAGCTTGTCAACGAAAAGACCAGAGACGACCACCGGGCGCTCATGAGCAACATGATTCAACTTTACGCAAGCTTCCGGGAAACCCAGGAAAAAAAGGCCATGGGCTTTGCCCTCAACAGCTTTGACGAAAAGCTCATAAGGTACGGAGGGCTTTTCGAGGCCCGGATGATGAACCTGGATGTGAACATAAGCCTTGAAAAGGCCCTGGACCTGGGCTGGGACACCCTTGCCCAATGCTTTGAGCCCGAAGAGGTGAGCCTGCGCTCAACGCTGGTGGAAAAATACTGGCCAAAAGGCTGATATGCCCCAATCAAAGGTAAAACTGACCGTTTCCGAGCTCAAGCGCCAGAAGTCCCTGCTTGCACGCTTCGAGAGGTATCTGCCCACCCTCACCCTGAAGAAGTTTCAGCTCCAGAGCGAATACAACCGCGCTCTGCGCGAGCTTGAAAGGGCTGCCCAGGATGTGGAAGACCTCATGCAGGAGGCTCAAGGCTGGGTGGCGGTTCTAAACGAGTGGCCGGAAATTGCAGACCTTGTGGAAACCCGTTGGATGCACACAAGGGCTGCCAATGTTGCCGGGGTCAACCTCCCCATGTTTGAATCCGTGGAGTTTGAAAAGGTTCCTTACAGTCTTTACGATGCACCGGTCTGGGTGGAGGCCGCCCTGGAAAAGATCCGGGCCCTTGCTGTTGCCGCCATCAGGAAAAACATCGCGCAAAAGCGCGCTTTTCTCATACGGGCGGAGTTGCGGATAACCCTCCAGCGGGTCAATCTGTTTGAAAAAATTATGATATCAAAGACCAGGGCCAACATAAGGCAGATACAGATATACCTTGCCGACCAGCAGGCTGCGGCGGTTGTGCGGGGAAAAATAGCAAAGGCAAAGGTGCAGGCCAGGGCGCAGATGCGGGAAGGAGCTTTTTAATGATAGCCCCCATGCAGTTTGTGATTGTGGCGGCCGAAGCCTCCCAGCGGGATGACCTTGTGGCCACCCTGCAAGAGCTTGGCGTGCTTCATGTGGAGGCTTTTGAAACCCCTGAAGCCCAGTCCCTGGAAAGGGCGAAGCAGAATCTGAAGCTTGTGGAAAGCGCCCTTAAATTGACCGGCGAAGCAGGAAACGAAAAAGACAGCAAGGTCGCAGCCGGGCCGCCTCCGGACGATCCCCTTGAAATCGCCCGGCACATTGCCGGTCTGGCCCAGGAAAAAAACGAGCTTGCCGCAGGCCTTGAAACCGTGAAATCCGGCATAAGCCTTTTAACGCCGATGGGGGATTTTGACCCAGCAGATTTTGCAGTTCTTGCTGCCAACAACATTCCGTGCCGCATATACCAGCTTTCCAAAAAGGCGCTCAAGTCAATTTCCTTTCCTTCCTTTCACGCTGTTGTGGGCGAAAAAAACGGCACGCTGTTTGTGCTGGCCCAGGTGGATGAAAATTTTCCCCTTCCCTTTGAACCCCTTGAACTGCCGGAAAAGGGGCTCAAGGCCCTTGTTGAAGAAAAGGCCTTTCTTGAGGAAAAAATCCGCCTTGCCAATGAACAGATGGCAGACCTTAAACCGTATTCCGGCAAGCTCATGCAACTGAAGGCCCGGCTGGAGGACGAGCTGGCCTTTGAAACCGTTTTTGCAGGCATGGCCCGGCATGAGCCGGTGGCGGCTGTAGCAGGTTATTGCCCTGAAAACCGAGTGCAGAAAATTTTTGAGGCAGGCAGGCGGCATTCCTGGGCTGTGCAGGCAGGGCCGCCCCAAGACCCCCTGCGGGTGCCCACCAAACTGGAAAACCCCGGGCCGGTGAAAATCATAAACCCTGTGTTGAAGTTCATGGGCACAACGCCCGGCTACAACGAAAGGGACATAAGCCTCTGGTTTCTTGTTGCGCTCACCTTGTTTTTTGCCATGCTTGTGGGGGATGGCGGCTACGGCCTGCTCTTTCTTCTGGCCACGGGAATCGCCCGGCTCGTCAAACGGGATGCCCCTGCCCGGCCCTTCATCCTTTTTACCGTTTTCGGCGCTGCCACGGTTTTCTGGGGGCTTGTCAGCGGAACCTGGTTCGGGGTGGAGGCCGTCTCCCATTGGCCGGGCCTTAAAAATGCAATCGTGCCAAGCCTGTACAGCTTTGCCGACAACCAGAACTTTCTTATAGGCCTTACCTTCACCATCGGCGCGGTTCATTTGAGCATCGCCCACATTCTGCGGGGCGCATCACTTTTTCCGGATGTCCGCTTTCTCGGCGAGCTTGGCTGGCTGGCTTTGGTCTGGTTTCTGTATTTGCTGGCAGGCTATTTTGTGCTGCACCGGCCGATGCCGTTTTGGGGCTATTATCTTCTTGGCCCGGGCGTGTTTTTGGGGGCCGTGTTTGCCGACCCCAAAAAGCCCTTTGTGGTTTCATCGCTGTTGGGCCTTGCGGACATGCCCCTTAACCTGGTGCGCTCATTTTCGGATGTAATAAGCTATGTGCGCCTGTTTGCCGTGGGATACGCCACCCTGGTTATGGCTGTGAGCTTCAACTCAATGGCCGGGGACCTTGTTGACGGCTCCCTGTGGGCGTATTTTGCCGCAGCAGCGGTTCTTGTCATCGGCCACAGTCTCAATATACTTATGGCGTCTTTGGGGGTTCTGGTGCATGGAATCCGCCTGAACATGCTTGAGTTTTCATCACATATGCAGCTTTCCTGGTCCGGGAGGGAATATTCGCCCTTCCGCCTGAATGAGAAAGGAGAAAAGCCATGATTGGCGGCTTTGGAGACATGGGAGCATCATTGAGCCTTGCGGCAATGGGCTCGGCGCTTGGCACCGGTGCTGCCGGGCTTGCCGCGGTGGGGGCATGGAAAAGGTGCTTCCTTGAGGAAAAGCCCCTGCCTTTCATCCTTATTGCTTTTGTGGGGGCGCCCCTTTCCCAGACCATTTACGGCATGATTTTGAGAAACGCCATTGCCGCGGCCAATCTGCCGCCCGAATCCTATGTCTGGCAGCTCTGGTACGGGCTTCTTGGGGGCATTGCAATGGGGGCCTCGGCCTGGATGCAGGGAAGGGCAGGGGCCGCTGCCGCAGACGCCTATGCCCAGACAGGCAAGGGCTTTGGCAATTACATAATGATCCTGGGGGTCATTGAAACCGTTGCCCTTTTTGTGATGGTTTTTCTCATCACAGGCCTGCCCTCGGCAGGCTGACAGGGGCGGATGCTGTCCAAAGGCGTTTTGGGCCTGTCCGGCTGCTTGCGGGCCTGCCCGGAGCCGGGGATTTTTGTGTTCAGGGCCTTGGGTCGGGGCAGAGGATTGGTTTTTTTGCTGACAGGGCTTTTGCCAAAAAGAATCAGGCAGGGGTTTTAGGGTTTTTTGCAGGGATATTTTTCGGGCGGTCTGTTTTTGGGTTGCAGGCAGGGCATTTGCCCCAGGGGTAAACAGGGCTGTTGCGCTTTTCGCTCCACGAGGCGCAATCCTCCTGGTTGGAGCAGCCCAGAATGCCGCTCACCGCCTGGCATTCCAGCCCGTCACAGTCCTGCCCGTGGCAGGCGAATTCCGTGATGGTCACTGCCTTGTCCGCCTTGGGGCAGTAAAAGGTTCTGCTTCTCACATCCCACATGGCATCCCCAGAAAAATTGCGGTGAAACTTCTTTCAAACCTGCATTCAAGGGTTTTTGCAGCCCGGCAAAAAGAGCTTGTATTCAAGGGAAAACAAAATCCTATCAGCCCCTTATAATCAATATAAGCCATCGGGCGGCAAAAAGCCAGGGATTTTGTGACCCATCCCGTTTTATTGAAAAGTTGTTTGGTGCAAGGCCAAAACAGCGGCCGATTTCAGGAGGTAAGGGCTGTGGAAAGGGCAGGGGGCTTTTCAGAGCCCTCAATGAGCTTCAGGCGGCGCCTGGTTTTTTCCACAAGCCATTCCGTGCAGGGACGCCACACCTTTGTAATGGCGTTGTTGCCCACAATCAAATCCACATGACCTGCGGATTTGACACCCAAAAGGTTTCTGGAGTCCTTTGGAGTGAGGATTTCATGGGCGAGCAGAACGGAATCCGGCGTGGCCAGCATGTCGTTTTCGCCGAAGAAGAAAAGAAAGTTTGTCTTGCGGCGCCTGGCATCGTCAATGCTCTTTAGCACCCCGGTGCCGTAAATGGGACATTCCAGCTTTTTGGCTATCATCTGTGAAAAGCTGTTTTCAAGGCTTCTGGGAATCGGCTCCACAATTTTGCCAAGAAGTATTTTTATGACCTTGCCGCTTATGTTGAAGGGGTTCCACAGGAACATGGACAAGGGGTTGGCCTTGAGCACGGAGCCGGGCATTCGCCGTATGATGCGGGTGATGGGCACGAAGTTCTGGCTGACAGCCCCCACAAAGGCAGCCTCCTCAAAACCCAGGGCCTTGGTGGCCATGTTGGTGTAGGGAATGGCGCGGATGAAAATCTGGTTCAGGGTGACAGGGCTTCCTATTGCGGCAAGATTGTGCACCCTTGCCTGGGGGTTTCGGGCAAGGTAGGCGTACATTAGCATTCCGCCAAGGGAATAGCCCACCCAGGAGACATCATCCTCGCCGGAGTCCTCGGCCACTTTGCCAAGCACCAGGGGCAGCTCGACATTCACCAGAAAGTCAAAATCCAGGGATTCCAAAACCCTGTGGCGGCGGTGATAGTAGCGGCTTTCCCTGCAATGCTGGTAAACATAGCGGTTGTGAACCCGCTGGGTGTAACCCGGATGATACAGATAAACCGTGAAGCCGCGGGCTGCCAGCATGTTGGCAAAGCTGCGGTTGTGATCCATGCGGAGAAATCCGCCCATGTCGTCAATGCGGAAGATGTTGGCGTTTGTGGCAAGCCCCGGAGCCAGAACAACATTGCCAAGGCTGGGTATGTTCGGCGAAAGGGAGCGGATTTTTTTTAAAAAGACCTCGTGCCCGTTGTGAACCACAAAAAGGTCTTGGGCCTTGAGAAAATAGGGAGGAGTCGGTTCGCTGTGATCAGCAAGCCGGGTGCGCGAATCGAAAAGGGAAAGGGAAACTTTTTCCGTCATATCTCAAAAATGCCCCGGGAAAGTGAGGGCTCGCTCTTTTTCTTGCACCACAATAGACCCTCATAACGCGTTGTGTCAAGAAAAGTCTCAAAAAAAAACACCGTTAAGCCCTGCATTGAATTGATGCGGCCCCCAGGCAAAAAAACAGGCATGGACAGGGCGGGTTTTTTTGGGGCGGGCATCCGGCCTGCTTCCTCCACAGCAGGATGTCATATTGGGATTGACCCCTTGTTGAAAATAATGTCATGATATTCTGACTGGTGCGGATATAACGGTGTTAAAAGCGGAAAGCAGCTCCCGGAAAAAGGGGCATCGGGCCGGTCGGCATTATTGGCGCAAAATAATCCAAAACTTTCAAGCCTTGCCGTGAACCCTGAGTTAAGCGACAACGATTACCGCCGCATTGCAGCCCTGGTGTATGCAAAAAGCGGCATCTATCTGCATGAAGGCAAGCGCAACCTTGTGCGCTCGCGACTGGGAAAACGGCTGCGTGCCGTGGGTGCAAAGGACTACGAGGCTTACTACAACTACCTTAAAAACAGCGATGACGGCACCGAGCTTGTTAAGATGCTCGATGCCATCACCACCAACCAGACAGCCTTTTTCCGGGAGCGGCACCATTTCGACTTCATGGAAAAGAGCCTTTTTCCGAAAATGGAAGGCACCTCTGAAGATAAAATACGCATCCGTATATGGAGCGCAGGCTGCTCAACGGGCGAGGAGCCTTACTCCATAGCCATATCCATACTGGAGTATTTTCTCAAGGATGAGCGGCTGGATGCAAAAATCCTGGCCACGGACATTTCTGCAAAGGTGCTGGAGCAGGCCCGCAAAGGCGTGTATTCCGCTGACAGGCTCCGGGAAATGCCCGTGACCACCCAGCGGCGGTATTTTCAGAAAGGTTTCGGCAAGCAGGAGGGCTTTTTCAAGGTAAAGGAAAAGATTCGCCAGATGGTTGTTTTCCGCAATCACAGCCTCATGAACCGCATAAACTTCGGCCGGGGCCTGGACGCCATTTTTTGCCGCAATGTGATGATCTATTTTGACAAACGCACCCAGAACAACCTTGTGAGTATTTTTCACGAATCCTTGAGGCCCGGCGGATACCTCTTTGTGGGCCATTCCGAAAGCCTTGCAGGGGTCACCCATTCCTTTGAATATGTCAGGCCCAGCATCTACCTGAAAGACTGAAAAAAATTTCCGCAATCATCTGCTAGTTCAGGCAAATCGGGCGCATCTTCATCCTTTGGCGGCTGCCTTGAGTTTGCCGCCGCCCTTGAAATAAAAGCGGGCCCCCTTTTTAACAAGGAGACCCGCCTTTTAATTCTTAACAACAGCCGTAACCGGTTTTATTTGCCGGTGGCTGCTCCGTGCAGCTTCACTTCCACCTTGTCGGTGACGCCTTCGTAGTACTTGCGAAGGATCTCGACAACTTCATCGCGGCCGAAGTGGTCGGGCAGGGTGCCGCCTTCGGAAAGGAGCTTGCGCAGCATTGTGCCGGAAAGAAGAACGCGGTCTTCCTTCTTGTGGGGGCAGGTACGCAGGCTTGCCATGCCATCGCACTTGAAGCAGTAGAAGGTCCAGTCAATCTTGAGCGGGGTGCAAAGCAGGGCCTTGCCTTCCCCTGTGGGGCAGGGAATCTTGTTGAAAATTTCCTGGGCCTCGAACATGCCGTAGAAATCGCCCACGCCTGCGTGGTCGCGGCCGATGATCATGCGGGAGCAGCCGTAGTTCTGGCGGAATGTTGCGTGCAAAAGGGCCTCACGCGGGCCTGCATAGCGCATGTCCAGGGGATAGCCGCCCTGAACAACATGCTTGGGCACAAAGTAGTTCTGCACCAGGGCGTCAATGCACTTCACGCGCACTTCGGCGGGAATGTCGCCGGGCTTGAGGTTGCCCACCAGGGAGTGGATGAAAACGCCGTCGCACACTTCCACTGCTATCTTGCACAGATACTCGTGGGAGCGGTGCATGGGGTTTCTCAACTGAAGGGCTGCAACCTCGCTCCATCCGCGCTCGTCAAAAATTTTGCGGCTCTCGGCAGGGCGCAGGTAAACCCCTGCGTACTTGGTGGGGTACTCGGCCTCGGAAAGAACCTTGACCGGGCCTGCCAGGTTGAAGGGGCCCTGGGCCATGACCATCTGGACGCCGGGGTGGTCGTTCTTGGCGATCTTCCAGAAATCTTCGGTGGTGGGCGTGCCTTCGCCCATGAAGGTCTTCTCGCACTCGTACTTCTTGTCGGCATCCGACATGGCGTACTTCTCGGTGACCTTCATTGTGGCCATGATCTCTTTGCCGTCAAAAAGGGCGATTTCATCGCCGATCTTGATTGCGGCCTCTTCGGCAGCAGTGCAGTCCAGAGTCACGGGCACAGGCCAGAAGGTGCCGTCGCTCAACAGGAACTTGTCGAGAACGCCTTTCCAGTCCGCCTTGGTCATGAAGCCGTTGAGCGGTGAGAAACCGCCCGTGCCGATCATGATGAGATCGCCCTTGACCCTGGGGCTGATTTTCACCTGCTTGAGGCCTTTGGCCTTTTCTTTTTCCTTGGCAAGGGCATCGCCTTCCAGCAGCATGCACACAAGCCCTTTTCCACCATGCGGGGGAACCAGTTTTGACATGTTGAAAGTCTCCTTTTTTCTTTTAAAATGTGTAGCCAATAAAATGCGCTTTTGCCCAGGCAAAACGCGCTCGGAAGCCTTAAAAATCAAAAAGGAACCTTATAGGGGCATTATGGAAATGTCAAGGCAAACATATCGAGGGGCGGTTCCAGGAAAACGATACCTGCGTTACGCGGTGGTACGCCGGGAGCTCAATGTGCGAACAGCACAACTCGTCCCGGCGCACCACCGCAAGCCTTGCTCTCGTTTCCCTGAACCCGCCCTTTGTGTTGGTAGGGGAAAAAACAAAACCCTTGGAGCCGCCTTCCAGGCCCGTCATTGGCGAGTATGAGGGACCGGAAAGCAAAAAAACCCGTCATTCCCGCGAAAGCGGGAATCCAGAATAAGAACTGGTTGTTATCATTTTTGAAACAGGCCCTTGCCTTAAACAAGGCAGTACATGGATTCCGGCAGAACAGCGGCAAGGGCTTCAACAGCGGCATAAGGCCGGAATGACGGGTACTGTTGTGGAGGGATGGCCCCAGGAAAACGATAGCTGCGTTGCACTTCGCCGTGCAAGGAGCTCAATGTGCAAACAGCACACAAAAGTCCTTGCCCGGCGCGTGCGCCTTGCATCCGCCCCGCCTGGAACCGCCAGAGCCGTAGGGATTGAAAGGAGAAATGGCTCCTTTCCCTGGACCCGCCCTTTGCCGTTGGTAGGAGGAAAAAACAAAATCCTTTGAACCACCCCTTGCGTTGGTGGGGAAAAAAACAAAACCCCTGGAGCCGTCTTCCAGGCCCGTCATTGGCGCATCTGTGCAAAAAAATCCGGCCAAAGGGGCGGGTTTCCGCCTTGCTTTGACCGGAAAATTTTTGGGGACATTGTTTATCAGGCCCGGCTGGAAGGCTGCCTTGCCTTTGTTTTGGCGGAGGATTTTTTTGCGCCCTTTTTGGGTTTGGCCTTTGACTTTGGAGTTTCAAGGGCAGGCAGCAGGGCCTGGTCAAAAACCTGCTCCACCTGGGTAACGGTTATGAACTTGAGCTTGCGCCGCACCTGGGCGGGAAGCTCGGAAATCTCCTTCCTGTTTTTTTCAGGCACGAGCAGGGTCCGTATTCCGGCCCGCAGAGCGCCTATGGCCTTTTCCTTCAGGCCGCCTATGGGCAGTATGCGCCCCCGGATGGTGATTTCGCCGGTCATGGCCACATCGTTGCGTATGGGCCGGTTTGTGAGCACGGAAACCAGTGCGGTGGCCATTGCCGCGCCTGCGGAAGGCCCGTCCTTGGGAATGGCCCCTGCCGGGACATGGATATGAATGTCCTGGCTCTCGAAAAGCTCCGGGTCTATGCCCAGGCTTTCGGCCTTGGAGCGGGCGTAGGTGACCGCTGCGCGGGCGGATTCCTGCATGACCTCGCCAAGCTGGCCGGTCAAGGTTAGCTCACCCTTGCCGGGCATGGTGGTGGCCTCCACATAAAGGGGCTCGCCCCCGGCCATTGTCCACGCAAGCCCTGTGGCAAGGCCCACCTGGTCGCCTTCCTGGTCCATCTCCGGCAGGTATTTGGGCAGGCCCAGGTACTTGACCAGGCCTCCGGCGTTTATGGAATAGGGGCCTTTTTTGCCCTCGGCTATGCGCCTGCTGACCTTGCGGCACAAGGAGCCTATTTCCCGCTCCAGGTTTCTCAAGCCCGCCTCGGATGTGTACTCGGTGGCAAGCCTCACAATGGCGCTTTCGCTTATTGTTATGTCCTTTTTTTTGAGCCCGTTTTCCTTTGTCTGCCTGGGTATGAGGTATGTTTTTGCAATGGCGGTCTTTTCCGGCGTGGTGTAGCCGGAAAGGTTGATGACCTCCATGCGGTCCAGCAGGGCCGATGGAATGGTGTCGGTCATGTTGGCGGTGGTGATGAAAAGCACCTTGGACAGATCAAAGGGCAGGTTAAGGTAATGGTCTGAAAAGGCGAAATTCTGCTCCGGGTCCAGGGCTTCCAGAAGGGCGGAGGTGGGGTCACCCCTGAAATCCTGGCCCACCTTGTCTATCTCGTCCATCATGAAAACCGGGTTGTTGGTCCCCGCCTGCTTCAGGCCCTGTATGATTCGGCCGGGCATGGCCCCTATATAGGTGCGGCGGTGGCCCCGGATTTCCGCCTCATCGCGGATGCCGCCCAAAGAGACCCGCACGAACTTGCGGCTCATGGCCTTTGCAATGGACTGGCCAAGCGATGTCTTGCCCACGCCCGGAGGCCCTGCCAGACACAGTATGGGACCCTTCATCCTGGGGTTCAACTTGCGCACGGCCAGAAATTCCAGGATGCGGTCCTTCACCTTCTCAAGGCCGTAGTGGTCTGAATCAAGCACCTTTTTGGCGGCGTTTATGTCCAGGCGGTCGCGGCTGGCCTTGCTCCAGGGCGCATCCGTGAGCCAGTCCAGATAGGTGCGCAGCATGGGGGCCTCGGCAGCTTCAGGGTTCATCTGCTCAAGCCTTTTGAGCTGCTTGCGGGCCTCCTGCTCGGCTTCGGCAGGCATTTTGGCGGCAGCGATTTTTTCGGCGTACTCCTCCATCTCCTGGGATTTTTCATCGTTTTCGCCAAGCTCCTTGTGGATTGCCCGCACCTGCTCACGCAGAAAATAATCCTTCTGGGTCTTGGAAATTTCATCACGCACATTGCTCTGGATGCGTGCCTGCATTGTGGAAAGCTCCACCTCGCGGGTGAGAAGCTCATTGACCCGGTGAAGCCTTTTTAACGGGTCAATTATCTCGAAAAGGTCCTGGGCCTCGTCAATTTTAAGGCTCAGGTTGCTTGCCACAAGGTCTGCAAGCCGTCCGGGATGATCCAGACCCTCCAGGATGGAGGCCACATCCTCGGACATCTCGCCGCGCATGGAGAGGATTTTCTCGCACTGCTCCCTCACATTGCGCATGAGGGCCGCCACCTCGATGCTGCTGGATTCGTCTGAAAATGTTGGTTCAGTTATGAGCTCAAGCTTCACGGAAAAGAAAAGGTTTTTGCGGGCAAACTGCTTTATGCGGGCCTTGGCAAGCCCCTGAACAAGCACCTTAACGCGGCCGTCTGGCAGTTTTAAAACGCGCAGGATCCTGGCTGCCACACCTATTTTGTAAATGCCTTCCGTGCCAGGGTCCTCCTCGCCGGCATCCTTCTGGGTGGCCAGCATGAGGAAGCGGTTTTTTCTCATGGAGGCATCCACAGCCCGCACGGACTTTTCCCTGCCCACAAAAAGGGGAAGAATCATGTGCGGAAACACAACCACATCCCGCACCGGCAGAAGGGGCAGTTGCAAGGGGATTTGCGCCAGGTTTTCATCTTCTTCCAGCAGTCCCACCATGTCATCCGTATCGGTACGGGCCATGCGGCCTCCCTAAAATCCTGAAGAGTGCGGCAGAGTTCAGTCCGGTCAAACCAATAAGTTTAAGTTCAGCCCGGTCAAACCAATAAGTTTAAAAGGACTTCCATGTCCGGCAGCCGGGGCCGCACAACGGAAATCCCTCTTTGAACAAAATATATGACACATATTTTATTTGACAACAACAAACTTGACATGCCCCATGCTCAATGGCAAGCTACCACCCAACTTGTTTACAGGATTAAATAAATGAGCGGTTTTGGCCTTGCGCTTTTATTTCTGGTTTATGTTTTTGTGATGGGCTGCGCCATCGGCAGTTTTCTGAATGTGTGCATCCACAGGCTGCCGCGCTCGCGGTTCATGATGGATGACCCCTATGCCTGCCCCCATTGCAGCAAGGAAATTGAAAGCCTTGCCTGCCCCTCCTGCGGGGGCGAGCTCATGGAGGCGAGCCGGCCGGAAAAATCCCTGTCATCGGGCGCGGTAAGATCCAGGTGCCCCAAATGCGGAGAGGTCATCCGCTTTTACGACAACATCCCCATTGTCAGCTACTTTGTTTTAAGGGGCCGCTGCCGTCATTGCAAGGCAGCCATCTCGCCGCGCTACCCGGTTGTGGAGCTTCTCACGGGCATTCTGGCCCTGGCCTGCTTTTTTGCCTTCGGCCCAACCCTGGCCGCGCTCATCTACTTTGCGCTGCTGTGTGCGCTGGTGGTCATATCCTTTATAGACATTGACCTTACACGGATTCCCATGGTCATAACCCTGCCCGGAGTGCTGGCGGGATTTGCCCTTTCGCCCTTTCTGCCGGGGATGGGTTTCCTTGAATCCCTTGGGGGCATACTGGCGGGCGCGGGCGGCCTGTACCTGATGCGCCAGTATTACTGGCTGTTGCGCAGGGCAGAGGGCATGGGCGGCGGGGATGTGGATCTTGCGGCCATGCTTGGGGCCTTTCTGGGCTGGCAGGGCGTGGCCTTTTCCCTGGTGGCGGGCGCTGCCATAGGCCTTGTTGCGGGCATTGTGCTGATGGCTGTGCGCAGAAAAGGCCTTAAAATGGCTGTTCCATTCGGCCCCTTCCTTGCTTTGGGGGCATTGCTGTTTATATTTTTGGGCAGGTTTATAATTAACTGGTATCTGGGCGTGATGCTGTAAACAAAGGCGGGCGGTTTTCATGGAAGCGCAAAGGGACTTGCAAAAAATAGAGCGCGTGGCCCTGGGCGCGGCCCATAAGGCCGGATTGCTGCTTGCAGAAAAGTTCGGCAAGGCGCATAATGTAAGCAAGAAGGGCGGCATAGATCTGGTGACAGAGGCCGATGTCGGCGCTGAAAAAATAATCAAGGGCATCATCGGCGCGGCTTTTCCCGGCGACAGGATACTTGCCGAGGAGTCCGGAGATTCGGGCGGTGATGCAGACGGGGTCTGGATCATAGACCCCCTTGACGGCACCACCAATTACGCGCATCATATACCGATTTTTGCCGTGAGCATCGCCTTTGCCCACAGGAGCCAAACCCTCTACGGCCTTGTTTTAAACCCTGTGAGCGGTGAGCTTTATACCGCGGCAAAGGGCGGCGGGGCATACAGAAACAATGCCCGCATAAGGGTTTCGGAAACGGAAAAGGTGTTTGAAAGCCTTTTGGTAACAGGCTTTCCTTATGATCTGGCAACGCACCTGGAAGGGCTCATGGCCCGGCTGACCCGCGTGCTTGGGGCAAGCCAGGGTGTAAGGCGGCTTGGCTCTGCGGCCTTGGACCTTTGCTTTGTGGCTGCCGGAAGGTTTGACGGTTTCTGGGAGGAGAATCTCCACCCCTGGGACACCGCCGCAGGCGCGTTGATTCTCATTGAGGCTGGCGGAACGGTTTCGGATTTTTCCCAGGGCGGGTGGAGCCCATTTGACAGGCAGATACTGGCCACAAACGGGCGGATTCATGGAGAGCTTGCCCGCCTGCTGGCTTAAGGGCGATGCGGCTGCCTTTGGAAAACCTTTTCATGGGAAAAGGCAAATTTCCCGGAGGCGCCAGCAATCGCTCACAGGAGAGGATTTCATGACAGGATGGGGTTTTGGCAGGCTTGGCTGCAAAGCGACACCCGGATGCTTCGGGCACTACAATCCCGCGCACCGTATCTGCTCCGCCCACTGCGGGGTCAGAATTGCCTGCTGCGTGGAAACGGAAAAGGACGAGATGGTGGAGTATCTTGAGGACATGCTGGAGCTTTCCAGCCACAAGTCCGTGGAGCAGTGAAGCAGGGCGTGCCCCTTGAGCTGAAGGGCGTGTGTCTGCTTTCACTTGAAAACCTGTTACCTTTTTAAAGCCTGCCTCCGCACCAGCGGCAGCAGGCTTTTTGTTTGGCGTCCCCGGCGGGAACGGGGAGCAAATCCCCGTGGCCCTTTCATTGAAGGGCCTGCATCACCACTTCCAGAGGATGGCGCACCTCCATTGCAGGGCGGCCGTCCTCCCCGGCAAGGCCTTCCAGAAGGCCTGTCATGCAGCCGGTGCAGCCCGCCGTGAGGATGGATGCAGAGGATTTGAGGATGCGCCCGGCATAGTCTGCGCATATCCGCTGCGAAATATCGTAATGCTTTATGTTGAAGCTACCGCCGTGCCCGCAGCAGGAAACCTCCTCCGGGCTGTTGACGATGATCAGGCCGGGGATGAAGGCAAGCAGGCGGCGCGGGCCGTCTGTGGCTGCCTTTGAAAAGCGCTGGTGGCAGGGCGTGTGGTGCCAGATGCGGATTGGCGGATCAAAGCCTTTTAAGCCGGAAGTGATTTCAGACAGAATCGGGCTGTTAAGCAGAAAATCCGCAGCATCCAGGTGAATGTCCGCAAGCCGTTGCGCCTTTTTTGCCAAAGGATGGCCTTCCGGAAAAAGCCCTGGCCAGGATTTTATGAAGCTGCCGCAGGTGGCGCAGGTGGTCACAAGCGCACAGAGGCCTTTGTCTGCAAAAAGCATAATGTTGGCCGCGGCGCTTTTCCTGGCTGCCTCCACATCCCCGCAGGCAAAAGCAGCCATTCCGCAGCAGACCTGCTCTTCGGGCGCAAAAATTTTCAGATGGCATTTTTCCGCAATGGCCAGAAAGGCCTCTGCGCTTCGGCCGAAAAGGTGGTTTGCCCCGCATCCGGCAAAGTAGCCCACCGCGCCGGGCCCTGCTGCCTGCATCTTTTTTACGGCCCCTGATTCCAGAAAAGGGCGCTCATTGAGCCTTGGCACCACCCTGCGCCGGGTGAACCAGGATGCCGGGAAGCGCAGGAAAAGGCCTTGGGACTTTTCCGGGCTTTTCTCCAGAAGCTGCTGGGCGAAGCGGGCGGTCCGGCGCAGGGCCTTTGCACCCTGGCCAGAGCTGGTAAGGGCCTCAACCTGAAGATTAAGCAGGGTTTTGGGCCCCAGCATTTCAAGGCCTTTTGCCCGATGTGCAACAATGCTCGCAAGGGTGGGGGCCTTTGCAGCGCAGGCGTTTTCGCAGGCCCCGCACAGCAGGCAGCGGGAGAGGGCATGCTCAAGCCTTTGGGCCTGCTCCGGGCCGGGGGCCTGCCTGTAATGGCGGACAAGCGCCATCTTGCCCCTTGCCGAATCACTCTCAAGCCCGGTCTGTGCAAACACCGGGCACACGCTCATGCACTGGCCGCAGCGCACGCATTTTTCGGCGTTTGCCTCCAAAAGGGCGGGGCATGAAAGGGGGCTCGATATGTCCTTTTCATTTTCCATTGTCTGACGCTGCCGCACGGGCTTTTGGGTGATGTTGCAAACCAGCTACCCATAGCGCGAAAAGCTGGGCTCCACAAGCCCGGCATTGTCACAGGCAGGTATTGACACAGGCAGGCAGGGATGTGCTATGAGCCGCAAAGACTTTTTTAAGGGCGGAGACTTTTTAATGGCTGACATCGGCGATCTGGTGCTTGTTCATATTGAGCAGAACCCGGCTTTCTTTGCCAGGATAGAGGGCATAACCGCAGACGGCAAGCCTTCCTGGTATCAGGTGCGGCTTATGGTGCTTGCCGTGCCATCCTTTGAAATAACCTGGATTCTGCGGGAGGCTTACATAAACGGCGAAACCTTCACCATGGAAGGCAAGCCCATGCGCATTGAAAAACTGCCGCCCCCGGCCGCACCTGAAAAAAATCCCCAGCCCAAAAAAGCTTTGGCAAAGGATTCGGGCAAGGTGGTTTCGCTTGCGGCCCGCAGGTGAAGGGGTTCGGGCAACTTCTTTTTTAACGGCAGATTCAACGGCCGGACAAATGGTTTAAGGGCCTTGTAAACCGCAAATCCGCATGGCCCGGCCCCGTACATGATTTGCGCTTGCTTTTGAAGTTGTTTGGTGCTATTAGTTTTACACTTATTTTATGTGTCGGCCCGCAGATTGGAACTCTTTCAGCCTTAAAGCCAGCCTGGCTGATACATTTTTAATTTGTCCAAAACAAAGACACAGGGAGGAAGCAAATCTATGAAAACATTGATTGTTGGTGCTGCAGCAGCGGTTTTGGGTCTTATCGGTGTCTCCCACTGGTGGAGCGAGTTCATGGGGCTTCTGGCCGGCGCCATTCCCGTCACCCTTCTTATTGGCGGCGCTCTGGCCATTTATCTTGGCTTTGACGAGCTTAAAGACAACTGGCAGAAGGACGAAGTGTTCGACATCGGCGGCCCTGCAGACGATGTTGACCGCTATAAGCAGGAAGTCGAGGAGCTCAAGAAAGAGATCGAGAACCTCAAGAAAAAATAAACAAAGCCTCCGGCCTTTTGAGCCGGTCTTTGACTTGACAGATTTAAGGCTGCACCGGAGAGGAATGCCATCCCGGCGCAGCCTTTTTTCTTTCAGGGCCCAAAGGGGCATATCTCATGAAACGCAAGGACTTGAAGGCCCACATTGACGGCATCTGCCAAAAAAGGGGCGTGCCCCTTTACTTTGACCGCTTTGAGCCGGACAACACCTTTTCAGACGGCACAGACATCCACCTTGAGGTTATAGCTGCAAAAAAAAGCCGCGCCACCGTGGTTTTCATGCCCGGCACAAACGCCTACTGCCTTCTTTACGGCGAGTTCCTGTGTGCGCTGGCGGATGCAGGCTTTTCCATTGTTGCCTTTGACCCCAGGGGCCACGGCCAGAGCGGCGGGGCAAGGGGCAGTTACACAATTGATGAGCTTCTGGCGGACATGAGAAGCGCCGTGCTGTATGCCAAAAAGCGCTTCGGCCTCCCTGTGGCGGTTTCCGGCTCCAGCCAGGGGGGAATAACCTCCTTTTATTACGCCGCGGCCTTTGATGATGCCCTTTGCGCGGTCTGCCACAATGCTGCGGATCTGTCTGACCCTTCTTCCGTGCTTCTTACCCGCTTTCCGGCTGTCAGCCGCTTCTTGAAGCCCTTTGCACCCCTTGCGGCCCGCCTTGCGCCGGAGGCGAAAATTCCCATGAGCCTTTACCTGGATCTTGCCGCCGAGCCTGTGCGCAACATGGGAAACGCAAAGGAGCTCATAAAGTCAGACCCCCTGCTCTTTGATTTTGTAAGGCTCAAGACCCTTGCCAGCCTGGGAAGCGCAAAAACCGCAAGGCCTGTGGAGCAAATCCAAACCCCTGTGCAGGTGCTCCATGCGGAGAAGGACAACATCTTCCCGGCAGACTACATCAAAAAGCTGTTCAACAGGCTGACCTGCAAAAAGGATCTTAAAATCTATCCGGGGCTTCCCCATTACATGATTGCGGATTTTGTGGGCGTTTTCGCGCCGGATGTGGTGAACTGGCTCAATGAAAACCTGGCTGCGGCCGGGGTATAAAAATGCTCGATTTTATCTTTGAAATGAAGTAGAAAGCATTTTCTACGCATGGTCAGCAGGTCGGCAGAAGCAAAACGGCCGGTCAGCGCAGGCGAATTGGCCAAACATTTTATTAACAGGAGCAAAACCCTTGTCATACCGTGTCGCAATAATTGCGCCCCCCTATCCGCTGGAGGAGGCCCCGGCTCCGCCGCTGGGCGTCTGCTATGTGGCCGCAGCCTTTGAAGCCGCAGGATGTGAAGTTAGGATATTCGACTTTGTGGTTTCCGAGTACCGCAAGGAAAAGCTGGCCCGCTGGATGGATGATTTCAGGCCGAACTTTGTGGGCTCCACCTCGGTCACCATGAACTTTCCGGGTGCAGCAGACATAATGATGGATGTAAAGGATATTGATCCATCCGTAACAACGGTAATGGGCGGGCCCCATGTTTCCTTCTGGGCCCCCCAGACCCTGAAACGCTATCCAGGCATTGATTTTATTGTTGCCGGAGAAGGCGAGGTGACCATCTCCGAAATGGTTCCGCGCCTTGCAGCGGGCGATTCCCTTGACGATGTTGCCGGCCTTTATCTGCGGCGCGGGGATGAAATTGTTTTCACCGGCACCCGCAAGCACCTGGAAGATTTGGACCAGCTCCCCCGGCCCGCACGGCATCTTCTGCCCATCAGCCGCTACCAGGCTCTGGGCTTTCCCGTTTCGGTGATAACCAGCCGGGGCTGCCCCAATGCCTGCATTTTCTGCCTTGGCAGGCGCATGGTGGGACCAAAGGTGCGCTACCGCAGCCCACACCTTGTGGTGGAGGAAATAGCCCACCTGCTGGACCTTGGCTTCTGGCGCATAAATGTGGCGGACGACCTTTTCACGGCCAACAAAAAGCGGGTTGCCACATTCTGCTCGGAAATTGAAAGGCGCGGCTTGAAATTCGGCTGGACAGCCTTTTCACGGGTTAACACAATTGACGAGGAAACCCTTGTGATGATGAAGGCCGCCGGGTGCGACTGCATAAGCTTCGGCATGGAATCCGGCAGGCAGGAAATGCTAAACCTCGTCAAAAAAGGCATAACCCTGGACCAGGCACGGGAGGCTTCAAGGCTCTGCAAAAAGGTGGGCATAATCGGTCATGCCTCCTACATTGTGGGCCTGCCCGGAGAAACCCCCGAAGGCCTTGAGGAAACCGACCGGGTGGCCAGGGAGCTTGGCTTTGTTTACGGCTACCACCACCTCTCGCCCTTTCCCGGCTCCACCATCATGGACAAGCTGGAGGAGTTTGACCTGGAAATCCTCACCGATGACTGGAGCCAGTATGACGCCAACCGCCCCATAGTCAAAACAAGCCGCCTCACCCCGGAAATGTCCAAGGCCTTTGTGGACAGGCACCACGCCCATTGTGCAGAGGAAATGGCTCGCATTGAAAAGGGCTTTGTGGACCGCACCAACACGCCGGAAGAGGATTTGCTCATCCTTGGCAACCGCAAGCTGGAAACGGTTTTTGCAATCATTGATACGGATCTTATCGAGCGGTTCGGAACCCTTGAGGAAAATGACGGCGACAAGCCGGACACCTCCCTTGCAGCGGTGGGCAGCCGCATAGCCGCCCACCTGGGCAAGGAGCAGGAGCCTGTTGCAAGGGTGCTGTGGGACTTTTTCAAGAACGGCTACATAGTGCTGGGAGAGCGAAACGGCAAAAAGGCCTGGGTGTGGGCGCCCAACCCGGCAAAGGCGTGGCCCGGGGTTTCCGGCAAAAAAGCTGTGTGAAGGGTGGTCCCAGGAAAACGATAGCTGCGTTATGCGGTGGTGCGCCGGGAGCTCAATGTGCAACAAGCACACCTCGTCCCGGCGCACCACCGCAAGCCTTGCTCTCCTTTCCCTGGAACCGCGCTGTGTGTTGGAGAAGCGGCCCCAGGCGGGCGTCTGCTTTTGTTGCACTTCGCATCAAGGCTCGGTCATGTACCCAACTGTACACTCCATCGCCTCTCGCTCGTGCGCTTTGCATACGCGCCACCTGGAACCGCGCTTTGCGTGGGTGGAGAAAAAAACAAAACCCTGAACCCGCCCTTTGCGTGGGTGGAGAATAGGAAAAACCTCCATCTGCTCGGAACCGCCCTGTACGCTGGTGGGTGGGGAAAAAAGCAATACAGCCCTCCGCGACCCGTCATCCCCGCGAAGGCAGTAAGCCAGCCCCCAAACCCGTCATTGGCGCGTATGCGGGACCGGAAAGCAAAAAACCCGTCATTCCCGCGAAAGCGGGAATCCAGAATAAAAATGGGCTGTTATTCCTATTAAAATAAGCCATTGCCTCTATTGAAACAGGCGGCAGCCCCTGGCGGAGGTGGAGTGACGGCGGCGGCGCCAACCGGAATGACGGGCCTTTTTGTCGGGCCGCGCAACTCCCGGAAAAGCGCAGAAACCTTCCAGCGCCATCAGACTAACGGGACTTTCTATCCCAACGCCGCTTTCCCCTTCCCCCGGCCTCTTGATTAGATGAGGCAGGTGCATTAAAATCCCCCTGACAATGTGTTTTGCGCCGTGCTGCGGCTGGCTTCATTTTGGCACATGTTTCAAATAACGGCCCGCAAGCCTTTTTTCCCTTTTAAAAGACCTGTTGCAGTGCAAAAAAGACAAAGGAGGTCGCTCATGGACTGGAAGCGGTTTCTGATGCCGGAAGTTCCTTACACGGTCTGGAAAAAATGCGTGGTTCTTTCAACTGTGGTGGGCTTTTACACGGTGGGCTACCTTTATCTCAACTACACCACCATTCATGCTGAAAAGTTCTATGATGTTTCCTTTGCCTTTGAGCAGGGCATCCCCTTTGTCTATCATCTGGTGCCGTCCTACATCTTTGTCTATTTTCTGGTCATCGCCCTCTATCTTGCCATTGATTCAGACGAGCTTCTTATGGAGGCGGCCAAGACCTTTGTCACGGTTTCCATCATCCACTTTCTGTTTTTCTATTTTCTGCCGGTCAAAATGGTTGACAGGCCCGTGCTTGTTCCCACCGGCGGAATATGGAACGACATTGCCGCCTTCTGGTTCTGGGTGGATGAGCCCACCACCCTTTTCCCCTCGGCCCATGTTTCCATGTCGTTTTTGAGCGCCTACTACATAGGCCGCGTGCACAGGCGCTTTGGCATCTTCTGCATAATCGCCGCCGCCTATGTGGGGGCCTCGGTGGTCCTCATAAAGCAGCACTATGTTGCAGATGTGATTGCCGGGTTCTTTCTGGCCACGGCAGGCTACCAGTGGTTTCACCGCAAACCCTATATTGAGCTGGCCGCCCGGTTCAAACAAAGGCTCAACCAGGCCTTCTGACAGAGCTTCTTCCCAAGGGCGGACAGGGCGCAGGCCTTGCCTTGCCCTGTCAAACACGCTATAAATCAAATAATATGGATTGACGGCCTGTTCTCCGGCGCAGGGTTTCTTCCCGGCAGGGCGGGCATAAAGGATGCATAACCAACAAACCAACTTTCAGACAGGTCATAAATGAAAACCCTCTGGGCGCCCTGGCGCATGGAATACATATTGGGCGAAAAGGACAAGGGCTGCGTGTTCTGCCTTGCCCAAAAAGAGCGGCCCGAATACACCCTGTTTGTGGGCCGGACCACAATGGTGGTGGCCAACAAGTACCCTTACATAAATGGGCATCTTCTGGTGGCCCCGGTTCGCCACATTTCAAGGCTGGACGAGCTGAGTCTTGAGGAAATGGGGCTTTTGACCAAAACCGTGGAGCAGAGCATTGCCATACTGAAAAAGGTCATGAACCCGGACGGCTTCAATGTGGGTCTCAACCTTGGCAAGGTCGCGGGCGCCGGGGTGGAGGAGCACCTTCACTTTCACATCGTTCCCCGCTGGTTCGGCGATGTTAACGCCCTTGCCGTGTTTGCGGATGTCAGGGTCATTCCCGAGCATATCCTGGCAACCCACGCCAACCTGAAACCTCATTTTGCGGAAATGGACCCTTCAAAATGGAAATGAGCTCACGGCCAAATCCCCCCCCTGTGCTGGAGCAGCCCTCCAGCCTGATGACAAACATCAAGTGGGGCTTGTTCATCCTCATCGCCATCTGCGTGGGAATCTTTGTTTATCTCAACTGGGAGCTTTTCACCACCCGCTATGCCCTGGTTTACTGGTTCGGGGACGGCAACACGGCGCCCAAGATTCCCAATTTCCTTTATCTGGTGCTTTTCTTCGGCCTGGGCTTTCTGCTCAAGTTCATTCTGGGCATTCCCGGCAGGGTGGCAGGCCGCAGAATGGTAAGGGAGCTTAACGGGCGCATCGAGGACCTGGAAAAAGACCTGGCCGAACTTGTGCGCAAAAACATTGCCCTTGCGGAAAAGGCGGGGCAAAAAGCGGTTGATGCTGATGAGGCGGCGGACGACAGATGACAGGCAGGGCTGCTCTCCGGTCCCCTGCGAAACGGCTCCGGCAAAAAGCCTGAATTCAAATGAATTGAAGTGTGTTTTTGCGCCGGGCTGGTTTTGCCAGAGCCCGGCATTGCCATCATGCCGCTTTACTGTTATGGCAGGTCCATGAGTTCTTCCCCGGCCACCCCCATGCTGCGGCAGTACCTTGCTGTGAAGGAACAATACCCTGATTCCCTTCTTTTTTTCCGCATGGGGGATTTCTACGAGCTCTTTTTTGAAGATGCCAAAACCGCTGCCAAAGAGCTTTCCATAACCCTTACATCCAGAAACAAAAACGACCCGGCCCCCGTACCCATGGCCGGGGTGCCCCACCACAGCGCCCAGCGCTACATAGCAAAACTCATAGCCGCCGGTCACAAGGTGGCGGTGTGCGACCAGGTGGAAGACCCGGCCCAGGCCAAGGGAATCGTGAAAAGGGAGGTGACCCAGGTCATCACCCCTGGAATGCTCACAGACTCCTCCCTGCTTGACGAGCGGGCCGAAAACTTCACCCTGGCGGCCTGCCTTATAAAAAAGGAATGGGGCCTTGCGAGCCTGGACATCTCCACCGGACTTTTCCGCGCAACCGGCACCCCGGACCTCGGCCGGGCCATTGCTGAAACAGGCCGCCTTGCGCCAAGCGAAATCCTTTTGCCCCGGTCGTTGAAGGGCGATCCCTTTTCGGCAAAGCTCTGCGCCGCTGTGCCCAAGGCCACAGTCACCTATCTTGAAGACCCCGTCTTTTCGTTGTCCCAGGCAGGCGGCCTACTTGAAAAGCAGTTCAACACAAAGGGGCTTGCAGGTTTCGGCCTGGAGGAGAAACCCGCAGTCGTCGCGGCCTGCGGGGCTGTGCTTTACTATGCAGGATATGCCAGAAAGCAGGAGCTTTCCCACCTTGACCGCATAACCCTGTATTCCCTGGAAGGCTTTCTGTGGCTGGACGCTGCAACGGTCCGCAACCTTGAGCTTTTGGAGAACCTGCACACCAAAACCCGCCAGGGCAGCCTTCTTGCCATTGTTGACCAGTGCGCCACAAGCATGGGCTCGCGCCTTATCCGCCAGTGGCTGCGCTATCCCCTGCTGGATGCAGGCGCCATAAACGAGCGCCTGGATGCGGTGGAGGCCCTTTTTGAAAACCAGCAGGCATTGAACAGGCTTCGGGAAATTCTTGATGCTGTTCACGATGTGGAGCGATTGAGAAGCCGCATAAGCCTGAACCAGGCCAATGCAAGGGATCTGCTCTCGCTCAAGGAAAGCCTTGAGCAGCTTCCGGCCCTGTGGGCGCTTGCAGGGGAGAATTTTTCGGGCAGGCTCCTTGCCGGGCAGGAAATTGAGGACGCCCTTGACGATGTGACTTTGCTCATCAGCCGGGCCATTGCGCCGGACCCTCCGCCGACCATCCGCGAAGGGGGCTTCATTGCAAGGGGCTTCAACGGGGAGCTTGACAGCCTGCGGGACCTGGCTTCAGATGCCAAGGGCGTTATCGCCCGCATGGAGGCGGACCAGAAGGCAAAGCTCGGCATATCGGCGTTAAAAGTGCGCTTCAACAAGGTTTTCGGCTATTTTATCGAGGTTCCCAAGGCCCACGCCGAAAAAATGCCCGCCAATTATGTGCGCAAGCAAACCCTTGTGAATGCGGAGCGGTACATAACCGATGAGTTGAAGCAGTTCGAGGACAGGGTGCTAGGTGCAGAGGAGCGCCAGGCGGCCCTTGAGTATGAAATTTTTTGCGAGGTGAGAGATGCCATCCTTGCCCAGGAGGGGCGCATAGGCCGGGCGGCTGGTAAAATCGCCCTTCTGGACGCCCTTGCCAGCCTTGCCTTTGTGGCCCGCCAAAGCCGATTTGTGAGGCCTGTCATCAGCGATGACCAGCGCCTTGTCATTGAGGAGGGCCGCCACCCTGTGGTGGAAAAATCCCTGCCCGGCCAGCGCTTTGTGCCCAACACCATTGCCCTGGACAATGAAAGCAACCAGATTCTTATCATCACCGGCCCCAACATGGCCGGCAAGTCAACGGTGCTGCGTCAGGCCGCCGTGACGGTCATTCTGGCCCAGATGGGCTGTTTTGTGCCTGCCAAAAGCGCGGCAATGGGCCTTGTGGACCGGATTTTCACCCGCGTGGGCGCGCTGGACGACCTTGCCCAGGGCAGAAGCACCTTTCTTGTGGAAATGCAGGAGACTGCAAACATACTGCACAACGCCACGGAAAAAAGCCTTGTCATCCTTGATGAAATGGGAAGAGGAACAAGCACTTATGATGGGCTTTCCATAGCCTGGGCCGTGGTGGAGTATCTGCACGAAATCCAGGGTCAGGGGGTTAAAACCCTGTTTGCAACCCACTACCACGAGCTCACGGAGCTTGCCAAAACCTTGCCCCGTGTGAAAAACTTTCATATCATGGTTCGCGAATGGGGCGAGGAGGTCATCTTTTTGCACACCCTTGCCCCGGGAGATGCAGGCAAGAGCCACGGCATAGCGGTCGCAAGGCTTGCAGGGGTGCCGAAAAGCATATTGAAGCGGGCCGCAGCAGTGCTTGCCCGCATAGAGGCCGGACAGTTCGGCGGGCTTTCGGCCAAAACCCAGGGAAAACCGCGGGAAACCAAGGCAGGGGCAACCCAGCTTCCGCTTTTTCCCACAACCGGGCAGTGGGTCATTCAAACCCTTGAAAACCTGGACATAGACTCCATGACACCGCTTGCGGCCATCAACACCCTTTCCGTGCTGAAGGAAAGGCTCTGCCGCGCAGATGATACCAAGGCAGACGGGCAGCAGAAAAAAGAGGAAAGCCATTCTCAAGGAAAAACCGGCCAAAGCCTATGAACAAGCAAAAAACAAAATGCCGCTGCAATTGCCTCGCGGCCCTTGCCCTGGCAGGCCTTATGGTCTGCATCCTTTTTCTTGGGGCCTGCTCCCCGGCAATGGCTGTAACCGGCCGCAGCCTTTATCTTGAGGCCGAGCGCTGCGAGCTGCGGTTAAAAGCAAGCACCGAGAGAATGAACTCCAGGGATCAGTGGCTCAACTGCATTGCCCAGTACCGCAGGGTTCATGCAGTCGAGCCCGGCGGCGGATGGGCTCCGGCAGCTCTTTTCCGGGCTGGCGGAATGTATCTGGAGCTTGC
>Ga0351959_1026_pt1 | contig 45006 bp, 48 predicted proteins | sample TotcelT113001M13_FD_206836 | JGI IMG/M metagenome (GOLD analysis project Ga0351959, IMG submission 206836) | Enriched cells from coal bed in the Powder River Basin, Montana, United States - Total cells T11 rep3 HSBNCT.T11.300.1.M13 ...
ACTTTGCCATAAATTTCCTTCTCAGATAAGGTATTTCTAACCTTTATCGAATCGCCCAGTTTGCCCTTTTCCATGGCCTTGCCCTTGGTACGCACCATAAGTTTTTTATTCTCCGCGATAACATTAACTACCTCTCCCTTTTGAATGATAACGGGATCATCAAGGATTGCGTATGACAAAACTGTTCCCTCAGAAACATCCTTTTTCAATGTTCGTCCCACAATGTCATCTAATGTTGAAGGATAGCCTGATTTCTTTTCATTAAACTGTGTATCTTTTGCTGTTACCGAGCCTGCTCGGATCACGTCACCTTTTTTCCCATTGTGGTTCAGAACATATATCTTGGTTTTTTTCATTGACCGAAATGGCACATATAGGCTTCTACCTCTGTTGTTTTTGCCATCAACAATTTCGACAAGACAAACGCCGTCTCCTTTTGCATCCGGCGCTTTAGTAAAGCTTATGCTTTTCACATTTGGCCTACCCCTCAAAGGAACCGGCATGTTCCTGAATTTGATTTGTAAATCGTCATCCTCGCTATATATTGTCCTGATAAAATCGCTGATTTTCGTCTCGATGAACGACTGATCTTGCGAATAGGATTTCACTCCTGTGAGAAAAATAAATAGCAAAATAAATGCCGAACATATGAGTTTCTTAGTCATTTTATTACCTCATGCAGGAGAATGAACACTCATTATCTCCTTATACTGGTCGCCATCTGGAGCATTTCGTCTGCTGCCTGAATTGCCTTGGTGTTGACCTCGTATGCCCTTTGGCCAATGATCAAGTTAATCATTTCCTGCATCACGTTAACGTTGGACATTTCAATGTATCCTTGCAGTGTTGTGCCTAATCCATTCTCTCCCGGCCTGCCAGTCACAGGGGTTCCACTGGCTTCAGTTTCAAGAAAAAGGCTTTTGCCCATAGCATTCAGGCCAGCAAGGTTCTGGAAGGTAGCCAGTTCTATTGAACCAATCTGTTGTGGAGCTGTCTGTCCTTGCACCTGGGCAGAAACCGTTCCATCAGCTTCGATGGAAACGCTTGTCGTATTCTGTGGTATGGTTATATTTGGTTCTAGCGGGTATCCGTCAGAGGTTACAATTCTTCCTTCAGAGTTTCTTTTCAAGGAACCGGCCCTTGTGTATGCTTTATCTCCAGATGGAAGGGTAATCTGAAAAAAACCATTTCCCTCAATTGCAATATCAAGTTCATTGCCTGTCATCTGATAGTCACCTTGGAGAAACACTTTCTGGACAGCGGACAACATTGCTCCATGTCCAATCTGGATTCCAACCGGGATCTGGTTTCCGCTTTCGCTCGTAACACCCTGCAACCTCAAGGTCTGGTACATAAGGTCTTGGAAATCTGCCCTACTCTTTTTGTATCCATTTGTGTTCACGTTTGCGATATTGTTTGATACAACATCAAGGTTGGCCTGGTGAACATTCATGCCTGTCCCTGCTGTCCATAGTGCTCTAATCATGGTAACCTCCTATAGCCTTGAGACATCAATCAGTTTCCCTAAAACATCATCTAAAGACTCACCAATTTTTGTATAAGCCTCATATGCACGCACTGTGTGAATCATCTCTATCATCTCGCGCATTATGTCAACATTAGAGGCTTCGTAATATCCCTGTCGTATGGTAGAATTCTCAGGGATAATTTCTGAACTACCTTCCTTAGTGTTTATGAAAAGATTTTTTCCATAATTTCTGATGTACTTCTTATCTTCAAAATCCACAATCTTAATGGCATCAACGAAAGTATTATCCACATAAACAGAGCCATCATTCTCTACGTTGATCTCTTTACCATCTATGGTAATCTCTCCACCCTTTCCAAGGACAGGGTCTCCATCGACTGTAACAAGCTGTTTATCCTTATTAATGGTAAATTTGCCGTTTCTGGTGTACATGGTTCCATCTTTCGTGGAAACCACAAAAAAACCTTCTCCTTCTATGGCAAAATCAAGGTTATTCCCTGTTTCCAGTAATGGCGCTGCAGCAAAGTTCAGATATGAATCATACATACTCACGAATGTATTTTGAAGCATCTCATTGCCGCTTTCGTCTTCACCGGTAAAAGCGTTGAATACAGGTCGTGAAACCTTAAAACCAGGCGTTGACACATTTGCAATATTATTTGAAATAATTTCCAGGCGCCTGCTGTTAACAAATTTGCCAGAGAAGTTACTGAAAAGACCGTTTAGCATATGAACCTCATGCATTGAGTGATGCAAGCCTTATGCCAGTGAAACTCAAGCTGGATTTTGGAAACTCAAAAGGTCATTTTTGCCTTCAAGTAATGAATTGATTGGAAAATGAATGATTCGAAGTGCTTTATTTGTGAACTTTGAAAAATGAACAAGCTCTATATTTTAAAATATAGGTTTTTTTTAGGAAAATTTTTCCTACATAGGCAATTTTTTCATATAATAATATCTATCGTGTTTTCTTTTTCTTCTTTAGTTGATGTCGTTTGGGATTCTCCTTCATAATGCATAGAATCTCGAGCGGATTTTCTTCCTGAATATCTACCTTTCTGCTTGTCTTCGTTTAACACTTTTCGTTTTAGATGCAATTGCTCTTGAGAGATGGACATTTTTTGATTTAAGGCCTTAACTTGACTCAATAAATTGACATCAAAAGTGTCCATCGTCAATTTTCCTTATATATTAGTTCATCTCAAAATTTTCCATGTCTTTCCGATCAGTGGATGAAAAGAGTTTTTTGAGCTCTAAAAGAATCAGAAGACGGTTATCAAGCTTACCGACACCTTCAATATAGTCAGAATCTAAACCACCAACAATTGATGGTGCTGGCTCAATAGTATTTTCCGGTATTCTTAGTACTTCTGAAACTGAGTCAACAATAAAACCAAGGACAAGACCATCGAGTTCGACAACAATTATTCTTGTCGTCTTTTCCAATCCTTCATTTCCATTATCAAAACCCAACTTTTTCCTTAAATCAACGATTGGAATGATCTTACCCCTTAAATTTATAACTCCTTCGATAAAAGCTGGAGCATTGGGTATCCTTGTAATATCCATCATCCTGTTAATTTCCTGAACCTTCAGAATATCAACACCAAACTCTTCATTGCCCAATTTAAAAGTTACGAGTTGTAAAATTCTTCCTTCAGCCATAGAGTATGCCCTCCTTACTACAATAATCGCTAAAAGGCTTCTCAAACTTAAATTATTATATTTTTTCTTATCTCCTCTATTCCCCAACCGATAACATTATTGACGGAAATCACAATTTCGTCTAATAGTATTATGCATAAAAAATACCAATATATTTCAACATAAATTAACGTGCCAGGTAGAGATTATGGAATTGAATAAAGTATTTATTGGAAGGCAACCAATAATAAACAAAAACAAGAAGATTTTTGGTTATGAACTGCTTTTTCGGAACAGCATGTTATCTGATGCTGATATTATGAGTAACATTAAAGCAACAGCAAACGTCATTGTGAATGCCTTCAATAACGTTGGTCTCAAGAGGCTCATTGGTGATAAAAAAGGGTTTATTAACGTTGACGCTGAGATTCTTGAAAGCCGTATTTTTGATCTTATACCCAAAGAAAACATGGTGCTTGAAATCCTCGAGACTGTTGAATTGACAAGCAGTATAATTGAGCTTTGTAAAAAATTACGGGGGGAAGGCTACCAACTCGCTCTGGATGATTTTATTTACAGTGAACCTCTCTCTCCGGTAATGAGTGCAGCTAATTATGTCAAAATAGACCTCCCCATGTATAATAGGCAATCGCTAACAGAAGTTGTTGTCCAATTAAAAAACTATCCCGTGAAACTTCTTGCCGAAAAGGTGGAAACGAGAGAAGATTTCGAATTCTGTTATTCCTTAGGTTTTGATTATTTTCAGGGCTATTTCTTTGCAAAACCTTCTGTTGTGACTGCAAAGTCACTCTCACCCGCCCAATTGGTTTTAATCGAATTATCAAGATCTCTTTCAAAAGAGGAAGAGTTCTACACTATAGAAGCATTGTTTAAGAAAAATCCTGAATTAAACTATAAACTTCTCAAGTTCATGAACTCTGCGGCATTCTATACTACGCAAAAGATTACATCTATTCGTCAGTCTCTTGCCTTGCTTGGCTACCGCAATCTGCAGAAGTGGGTAACACTCCTCCTTTTTGCTGGAGAGGGTGGGGATTACAAATCAAGCCCATTGTTAGAGCGAGCTGCCTTAAGAGGTAGAATCATGGAGATGTTAGCCAATAAAATAACAAAAGATCCTGTTACCGCGGACAGCGCGTTTATGACAGGTGCCCTCTCATTGATTGATATTCTTCTTGAGAGGCCAATCACCGATATTCTAAATGAATTCAATCTTTCTCAGGATATTAATAATGCACTGATTCGCAGAGAGGGCTTTTTAGGTACCCTAATTCTTATAGTCGAAATGTTAGAACAGGAAAAATTTGGCTTTATGCAAGAAATCCTTGCAAAATATAACGTACCTCTTGAAGATCTCTTTTCAATGGAAATCAATGCCATAGTAGAATTTGAAACCACAGGCGATGGTGAGACGTAATTAATTCAGACCACCTTATTAATTCAACGACATCTGATTGTAAACTCTTGTAGGGTTGAGACCTCTCCGGAGAGAACCATAGTGTTCAATGACTGCAGGTAGATCAAGGATAAGTATTACCTTGCCATCGCCTCGAATTGTGGCGCCACCAACTCCATTGATGTTTCCAAGAAATTCCCCAAGAGGTTTCATAACAACTTCTTCCTGTCCCACAACAGAATGGGCTTTAACGCCAATTATTTTTTCTCCTATATTACACACAACAATATATCCTTCATCGATGCGGCTCTCAGAAGAAGCAACAATTTTTGAAAGATCAACAATGGGAATTACCATGTCTCTGAGCACAAGAGCCTCATTCTTGTCAACAGGCTTGATTAGCCCATCTCTAAGTTTAACAAGTTCAGTAACCGTGTTGAGTGGAACAGCAAATAATTCATCATTGACCCTGATAATCAATGCTCTCATAATAGCGAGTGTAAGGGGTAATTTTAAGGTTAGTCTGGTCCATTTGCCTTCTTCAGAATCAATATATACCTGTCCGTTCATCTTCTCGATATTTGTCTTCACAACGTCCATACCGACGCCTCTACCAGATACATTACTGACTTTTTTTGCTGTACTAAGACCAGGAATAAAAACAAGGCCCATTGTCTCCCTCGCTGAAAGACCATTCAGTTCGCTCTCACTCATGAGACCCTTCTCTTTCACTTTCTCTTTGACTGCCTGAACATTAATACCTTTTCCATCATCAAAGATCTCCACAATTATCTGGTTTCCTTCGTTATACGCCTTTATGGAAAGAACGCCTTTTGGGGGCTTTCCCTTCTTATCCCGCTCTGCAGGCGTCTCAACTCCATGATCAACAGAATTTCTGATTATATGTATAAGCGGGTCATGTAAAGCCTCAATGAGCGATCGGTCCAGTTCCGTACTTTCACCTTCCATTTTAAGCTCAATTTGTTTTTTAAACTCTCCTGAAAGATCCCTCACCAGACGAGGCACTTTGCTGAAAAGTTTACCAATGGGTACCAGTCTCGCCCTCATTACTGCAAGTTGAAGATCGTTGGTCACTGCCTCGACGTAATTTGTTACATCGCTAAGACTATCAAGAATCCCATTATTATTCGATCCCTTTCTTGCAAGACTGTCTAAGAGTATCAATCGGTTTTTCCCAAGAACCAGCTCGCCGACAAGGTTCATCAGTTCATCAAGTTTCTTAACATCAATCCTTATAGTTTGCTCTTCTTTGTGTGCTTGCTGCTTAGCTAAAACTTTGGTTAATTGCTTTTCCGTGATAAGCTTTTCTTCAACAACAATCTCTCCAAGCTTTTTGTCACCCTCTTGTTTTTGTTTCTCAAGCAATTCTTCACACTCTTTGGCCGAGATCACACCTTCCTCTATGAGTATCTCGCCAAGTTTTTTGCGGGAATCTGATTTATTGAGTTGCTCTAATTTCTGCAGGGTGTTACTTACGTCCCTGTCTTCTGCCCCCTTTTCTCTTATATCTTCTATCATCAACTTCATGAGATCCAAAGCCTCGAGCAAAGTGTCAGCAATTTCAGCATCTGGCTCCATCTCTTTTTTCCTGATTCTTCCGAGAACATCTTCCGCTTTATGAGACAGATTGGATAAGGTATTAAAACCGAGGAAACTTGAAGTTCCTTTTATAGTATGAACAGCCCTAAAGATTCCGTTTATTATCTCATCGTCAGGATTCTTTTCTATTTCTACTATGTCTTGAACAACCTTTTCAATGAGTTCGCTAGACTCGACAATAAAATCGTCTACAATCTCCTTCATTTCGTCGTTTTGAGATGTTTGTTCTTCCATTATTATTCTCCCTTCAATAGGCTCTCAACTTTGTATATAAGGAAATTTGGCTGAACAGGCTTATTCAAAAATAGATTGACACCTGCCAGCATAGCATCTCGTTTAAGGTCTTCGTCTTTCGTAGTTGTAAGCATTATTACCGGTGTATCCATATGATAGTAGTTACTGCGAAGATTCTTTACAAATTCAATGCCATCCATGTTAGGCATATTGAGATCAACTATAATAAGGTCTGCCTCAAGGTTTCCGAGCTTCTCCATGGCATCCAGTCCATCTTCCGCCTCAGATATCATATATTCTTGTTTTTTAAGAATATATTTAACTAATTTGCGTATCGTAGATGAATCATCAACAATTAGAATCTTTTTCATAACCTATCCCTTCTGATATGCAATCGTTCCCGGGAATATGAGAGGCTTGAACGCCCGCGAGATATTGTGGAGCGATTCTGCGTGACCAATAGTAAGGTATCCCCGTGGTTTCAACGATTCATAAAGTGAATCAATTACCTTCTTTTTCATCTTCTCGTCAAAATAGATAAGGACATTTCGACAGAAAATGAAGTCCATTTGCTTATACAGCTTGTATGCATTAGTATCCATAAGATTCATAAAATCAATCTTAACGTATTTTTTTATGTTTTCTTTAAGTATGAAGTTTCCATCTTTTTCTTCAAAATACTTATTCTTAATAGATTCATCCATATTGCGTATACTATAGGTGTTGTAATGTGCTTTTTTTGCTGACTCTAAGGCTTTTGTGCTGATATCTGTCCCAAAAATACTAAAGGGGATGTTCTTTTTTAATTTCTCCATCATCTCAAGAAGCATGATAACGAGTGTATATGGCTCTTCCCCTGTAGAACAAGCAGCGCACCATATCCTCATTGGCATTGCAGGAATACCATTCTGCAAATAATTCTTTTGAACAATAACCTTAAAGGCATCCAATTGCGGAGGATTTCTGAAAAAGCTCGTCTCGTTTGTGGTAACCGCATTGAAGAGATGAATGATCTCATCTTTGACTTTATTACCACCATACTTTAGAAAATAATAATAATCTTCGAAAGTGCTAAAACCCAGCTCGCTTAATCTATTGGAAAGGCGGCTCTCAAGAAGATACGCCTTGTTTTCTGCAAAATGAATCCCTGATTTTTCGTAAACATAATCTCTTAAAAGAATAAACTCTTCTTTTGTCAAAATATTGCCTTCCCTTTCCTATGAATCTCTAAGGCTATCCATAACAAATTCAGCCGTTGATCTGACATCATCATCTTTATCTTTTATTAATGGCTTCACAAAGACAACAGCTTTTTTATCTTTGAGATCGCTTAGAGCTTTGAGGCTTCCTATTTTAATAAGGTTATTTTCATCGTTCAGACCTTTAACGAATAATTCGAAAAGTAAAGGATCCTCAAAGGCTCCAAGAGCCAGCAAAGCATAGTACCTTGTCCATAGGCTCTTTTTTGTATTAGTAAAGATTTTGTTAAGCACTGGCTTGAACTGGGCTAGCCTTTTTTCCTTGATTATTTTTAAAACTTCGTGTGGAATATTATCAGTCTGCAATAGTTTCTGAAAAATTGTGGCATACCTCTCATCGTCTATGAAATTGCCAATCACAGTTACAACAGTCTTTTTAATATCTTCATCTTTATATTCAAATAATTCCTGAATCAGAGGGAAATTATCGTCTCCTGTGATGTTTTTCGCTACTGCAAGATAAACTTTTTTATCATCAATTGAACCACTTTTAACAAACTGTTTGAGCAACCTCTTTGCTTCACTCTGGTTAAGGTTAATCAATGTCTTGATGGCATTGGTTCTGACATCCATAAATCCAGATTTTGACAATTCAATTAATTCACCTTCTAGTTTTTTGAGTTTCATAGCACCGATAGAATTCACAGCATAGCTTTTCACATGACCATCCGGATCCCTCACGGCCTCTTTTAAAAGATCATAGCCTTCCCCTTGAACAATTACTGCTGCATTCTTAGCAATTTCTCTTTTTACGAGTACTGACGACGTTAGAAACGATGCAAGAAGCACATCTTCTGGGATGTTTATCTTCTCTTGTGAACAGGCTTTTATAATGACGAGGGCGTATTCATCTCCTTCGCACATATATTCTTTAATATTGTCTTTCCATATTTGAGAAAGAGAAGCGAAAAACTGTAAAACCTCGAAATGTTCTGGTTCGTCAGGATCCATTTTTACGAGATTTTCAAGCAAAATATCGCAGGTCTGTTTACTTTTGAAATGAGTCATCAATTTCAAAATAGGAATTACTTCTGCTTTATCGAATGTAACATATGTTAAAAGATGCTCAAAAAGATCTTGTCCAATGCTCTGCTTGAGACGAAGAAAAAGATTTTCATTTCCCTGTTGAATAATCGATTCTATGTATCTTTTACGTTTCTTCTTGCTCCATCCCTTGAGGATGATAAATATTTTATCTAGAATATCATCGTCTTCATAATCCATAAGCACTTCACATGCTGCAAGCGATAACTCTTCTTCACCCTTCCGGAAGATTTGTAGGAGTGGGGCGGTAGCTGAAGGGTGTTTTATTTTACCGAGACTACATATTGCTGAAAAAACAATCCATTGATCGTCCTGAAGCATGCCCAAAAGCGCATTAACGGCCCGTTCATCTTTAAACTCTCCAAGGGCAATGACAGCAGCATTCTTCACATTCTCACTCCCGTTGTCAAGGGCCTTTATAAGGTAAGGTATAGTCTCCGGACTTTTCATGCTCGTCATAATTTCACAGGCATAGACTCTTATATCTTCATTCTCATCTTCCAGTAGTCTATCAATAGCTTCGATATTTGCATAACCGATTTTTTTAATGACCTCAACTACTGCCATTCTGGTAGGTGTGTCTTTTTCTTGAAGAAGCGGTAGTATGTGCTCAACAGTTTTTTTATTTGGCCGGCCCATCAAGTACTCAATGGATTTTTCTCTTTCGAACTCATCTCCATGTCTAATTCCATGTATTGCATTTTCCAGCCGCCTGTTTCGAGCATTGCGAGCCGTCATATACCTCTTCAATTTCGTTTTCATAGCGCTCTTATGATCTCCTCAGAGATTTTATCGATTGGCAATACAACGTCTGCAATATTTGAATTAATTACTGCTTTTGGCATACCGAAGACTACACATGTTTCTTCATCCTGGGCAATCACAAGCCCATTCCTTCTTTTTATTTCCTTTAAACCCACTAAACCGTCATTCCCCATTCCGGTGAGAATAACACCGATTGCGCTTGAATCGTATACCTGTGCAGTAGAAAGCATCAAAAGGTCTACTGAAGGTCTGTAGACATATTGAGTATCTTTAATGAAATCAACAGTCACATCTTTTCCATTTTTTTTTAAACCCATATGGACGTCCCCAGGTGCAATTAAAGCTACGCCGGGCCTTAAAGGCTCTTTATCTTCTGCCTCTTTAACCTCTATTTGGGAGAGGCTATTTAATCTCTGCGCGAAAGATTGAGTAAATAGCTTTGGCATGTGTTGGGCAATAACAACAGGAACGGGAAAATTTTGGGGAAAACTCGTAAGTATGTGTTGAAGTGCCGGGGGACCCCCTGTTGACGCGCCAATAGATAATATTGCATGTTTGTTTCTTTTATCCCTGTTGATGACTATTGGCTTCTTAATGAGCTCAAGTCTTCTTGTCAGAAACTTAACTCTTTTTTTTGCAACGTCTTTGACCTTGTTGATTAGCTCAACCTCTTTTGAAGCCATACCCAATGTACCTTCTGACATATCTTTTGTCATAAAGTCACAAGCGCCAAGATTGAGGGCCTCCATGGTAACTTCAGCGCCTTCTTTTGATAAGGCGCTCAAGACAATCACTGGCAACGGATTAGTGGCCATAATCTTCTTTAACGCTTCAATTCCGTTCATCACCGGCATCTCAATGTCCATGGTGATTACATCGGGTTTTACTTTGTCAATTTTCTCAATAGCTTCCTCACCATTGGCAGCAGTCTCCACCACCTGGATATCTTTATCCTTCTCAAGCATCCTTGTAAGTATCTTTCTCATGAATGATGAATCATCAACAACAACTACACGTATCATCTATCTCTTGCCCGCCTTCCATAGTCCCTTGAAGGTATCCATGCACTCCTTTTAACAAGGTGAATATCTTCTCAAAAAAAATCACTTCATCACTGGGAGCAAAATGTCCTCCCATACCAACCATATAATCAATAAAGTCTCTGTGTTTGCTTAGAAAATAATTGAAATCAATGAAATCTTTATCAAAATCAATCCTCTTAGACAATTCATTTCCAAGGTGAGTAATAATTGTGTTGTTTTTGTAGATTTCGGCTTTGTCAGGTGAATGGTGGGATTTAACTCCTTCTGTAATACTTTCAGGAATATTCCAGTTTTCAAGTAAAACTGCTCCTATATATCCATGATCAACTGAAAAAACTTCCCTCTCAGCCACCAGTCTTGTGACTTTTTTATTGTAAACCATCGAGCTTATCATGCTCCAAGCTTGACGGAAATACTGGTAGATAATGATGATTCCAATATCATGGATAATGCCGCTGATATATACCTCATGTGGATTGGCAACATGAAGCGTTGTGCTCATGATCTTGGCTATAATCCCGCTCGATATGGAATGCCGTATAAAGCCTATACGGTCAAAAGCCTCATCATCTGCGTGGACCATTTTCAGAAAAGGCATCTGAAGCAGGATATAAGAAAGATGATCGTAACCAATTATTGCGATTGCATGCTCAATGGTTGAGATTTTTCTAAAGCTTTTCATGCCAAAGTAAGCCGTGTTTGCGACCCTCATAACCTCTCCGACCATTGAAGGATCCATATTTTTTGCAAGGTCTGAAGCAGAGCTCATTGGATCTTCAATGACACTGATTATCCCGTCAACAATGTCAGGAAAAGTAGGGAGGATGTCGATTTTTTTAATCCTCTTGAGAGTATAGTCTAAACTTACCATGGCAAATACCATTAATATTATCGTGTAATCACAAAGCCAACTTTAGTTCTTAAGATGTTTCTTCATAGATGTTCTGAGGTTCATTATGGCCTGGGAATGAATCTGGCAGACTCTCGCCTCAGTTATACCAATTGTTCCTGCAATTTCTTTCATATTAAGGTCTTCAAGGTAGTAAAGACTTAGGACGAGTCTTTGTCTTTCAGGAAGCCTCTCTAGCTCATGCGTGAGAATTCCTTCAATCTCGTGAAATTCAGCATATTGTTCAGGGTCATCACTCTCATCTATTACATACTGAATTATCCTATCCCTATCTTCACCAGAAATCTCTGACATCCCCTCTATACTCAGAATTGACAGGTTTCCGTAATCTTTAAGCATGGTGAGGTAATCTTCTGGATCCATATTTAACGCTTCTGCTACTTCTCCCTCATCGGGATATCTTCCAAGCTTATTCTCAAGTTTTCTTATTACCTCTCCAATCTTTTTTGCCTTTGATCGTGCACTCCGGGGAAACCAATCCCGAGACCTGAGTTCATCTATCATTGCGCCCCGTATCCGCAGATAAGCAAAGGTATTTAGCTTTATTCCCCTTGATACGTCAAATTTCTCCATTGCCTCGAGCAATCCCATCACACCTGCAGAAATAAGATCGTCAATGACACAATTATCCTCGAAGCCTTTTGAAATCTTATATGCGAGGTTTTTAATGATTGGGATAAACTCTTCTATCGTTCTTTCCCGGTCGTCTTCCTGTGCTTTTGCATATGCTCTCTTCCACATATCTCACGCCACCATTCTGTCACAAATTTTTTGAAGTGCTTTTGTTGCCAAAGTGTCAGGAAACTGCTCTACCCAGAGTTTTTGCTTCCTCGTAGCAATATTGATATTCTTGTCAACTGGAATATAGCCATAGAAATCGAGATACACATCGAGAAACCGGTCTGTAACGCGGGTGATTTTTTTGAAAACGTCCACAGCCTCTTTCTCGTCTTTGGCCATGTTAACAATAATATTAAAATTCTTTCTCCCTGTGTTCTTGTGTAAAACTTTAATGACAGCATAGGAATCCGTAAGACTTGCGGGGTCAGGGGTCACAACGATGCAGATGTCTTCACTGATTGCATTAAAATAGACTACATTCGATGAGATGCCCGCTGAAGTATCCACGAGAAGAAAATCGTATTCCGGCAATTCCAAAAAAGATGAGAGAAGTATGTTCCTTTCCTCAAGAGAAAGATTAGAAAATTCAGCTATTCCTGATGTGGCTGGGATAACCCTTATGCCACATGGACCTTCAACAATGATTTCACGAATACTTTTTTTACCGAGGATAAGATCCTTGATGTTAAATTGCGGGGTCATCCCAAACATGATGTCAATGTTTCCCAGTGAAAGGTCAGCATCAAGTATGTAAGTAGACTCCTTCATTCCACCCAACACATATGCCATATTGGAAACGATAGATGATTTTCCTACCCCTCCCTTTCCGCTGGTTATTGTAATGGTTTTCTTTCTTCTTTTTTCCATGTATTGCCCTCTAAAAGTATTTTAAATAATGATTCGTGGTCAGGTATGACAATATCGTCAATATCAATTCCAGTGGTAAGAAAACTGAGAGGTTGGCCCAGATTTATCAGGTTGTGCCCGATGTGTCCAAGGCTCTCCTCTTCATCAAGCTTCGTGAATCCTATCATAGAGTTTGCGATATCACTGAAGTTGCTGCAATAGCTCTGCATTTTGTCGTCACGAGCTCCCGCAGGAAGGACAATCATTTTTTTGATGTCTCGCAGTTTTTCAAGAACCTTCCTCTGGATGTTTAAATGCCCGGTGACATCGATAATTTTTTGCCTTCTGTCACGTTCAACAATAAAGCTGACGTCCTCCTCGTTCGTTGTAAATGAAAACGGAAGACCATGTCTCTCGGAGAACGACATAAGATCATCATAACTTCCTTTAGCGAATGGGTCATATGCAACAATTGAAAGCGCCTTCTCTTTGGTAGTCAATAATTTTGCAAGTTTCTTGGTTGTCTGTGTTTTTCCAGATCCAGTTGGCCCAAGCATCAGGATCGGCCCACTCTCGTCAATGATATTAACGAACGAGATCTGCCGAGCCATTGCCCTTCTCAGTGAAGTATTCGCTCTTATGCTATCCTGTGCTGCATCTCCTATCTCTCCAAATACTTCAGAGATCAAAGACATAGCAAGCTTACGGTCAAAACCATTTTTAACAAGTCTGTCAAACAGAATTCTGAGAGGGAGTGGATATTCTCGTGTCCTTTCTTTGATGATGTCATTTTCTATATCTGCGAGTCTGTTATTCATCAACATCAGGGCATAATTCCATATCGCTTCGGTTTTCTTTCTCACGTCCACAAGGTCACACGTATTGGATTGAGGTTCTGCTTCTAAGGCAATTGAGATTTCGCAGCTCTTTTGTGCTACCTGATTGCCGTTTTGTTTAATATCGACAATCATCGCATCAGAGCCGTATTGAGCTTTAATCGCCTCCATCCCGACTTTTACATCTTCGAATACATAGGTCTTAACTCTCATTAAGCTTAATCACCCCCAACGATTGGATTTTTATCTGAGGCGGAATCTCGTTATGTGAAATGACTGTAATACCTTGGATATAACGTTCCAGGAAACGACGTAACTTGCCCCGAAGAACAGGATGTACAAGGATTACAGGTTGAATATTCTGCAACATAGCCCTCTTTGCCTCGTTTCCTACCTTCTCAATCAGACGTTGGCTGAATGTAAGGTCAAGAGCAAGATACGTCCCTTGATCTGAAGGTTGGATGCTATTAATAAGCTTCTCCTCAAGCGTCTTTTCCAATATGAGAAGGTTGAGGATGCCATCAATCAGATATGGCTTCAGGATGCTTCTTGACATTCGCTGCCTCACAAATTCGGTTATAAGTTCAGGTTCTCTCGACGTCGACGATGCATCTGCAACTGCTTCGAGTATTGTTATAAGATCTCGGATAGATACCTGTTCTCTCAAAAGGTTTTGCAATACTTTCTGGATAATACCTGCGTTCATCTGATTCTGCGAAATTTCCTCAATGACCTTCGGATGAGTAGCAGATACAGTATCGATAAGTTTCTGAGTTTCCTGTCTTGTCATAAGTTCATGAGCGTTATTTCTAATTATTTCAGTAAGATGAGTTGCAATGATTGTGGGATGATCAACTACGGTGAGTCCAGCAGCAACATGTTGATCTCTATCCTTTTCTCTTATCCAGTAAGCATCGAGATTGAATACGGGCTCCTTGGTTGGAATTCCGTCTATAGTTTTTTGTTTGTCTTCCGGGCCCATGGTAAGGACGTATCCGGTCATAAGCTCTCCCCGTCCCATCTCTATCCCCTTGAGGAGTATCAGGTATTCACCGGCCTTCAGTTGTAGGTTATCCCGCAACTTCATGGGTGGCACAACAATACCAAGCTCGACGGCCATCTGTTTTCTGATAGCCCTGATCTTGTCAAGAAGTTCCCCGCTCTGCTCAGCATCAACGATTGGAATGAGGCCATATCCAATCTCGATTTCAAGAATCTCCATGGGCTGGATGAGTTCGCCTTTATCCTTTTCTTCCCCTGAGACTTCGGGAACGCTCACTATTTCCTCCTTCTTAGCCTTCCCCACCATGTAACTTGTCCCGAACGTGCAGGACGATAAAACGAGGAATGGTACGAGAGGAATTCCCGGGACAAACCCTATGCATAATATTACTATTGACGCAAGAAGCATGGCCCTGGGTTGAAGGAAAAGCTGCGTCACCATTGCGCTTCCGAGGTTCGTCTCGCTTGCAGCACGTGTTACGATGATACCAGCAGCAGTAGAGGTAAGGAGGGCAGGTACCTGGCTCACAAGACCGTCGCCAATAGTCAGGATTGTATAAACCGTCAATGCTTCATTGAAGGACATCCCCTTCTGAACAACACCTATGACAAGTCCACCAACGATGTTTACAAATATGATGATTATACCGGCAATAGCATCGCCGCGGACAAACTTGCTCGCACCATCCATGGCCCCGTAAAAATCTGCTTCCATTTCAACAGTTTCACGTCGTTTCCGTGCGCCGGCATCATCGATAAGGCCTGCGTTTAGATCGGCATCAATACTCATCTGTTTTCCTGGCATTGCGTCCAAGGTAAACCGAGCGGCTACTTCTGCAACACGGCCGGCACCTTTCGTGATAACAACAAAATTGATAATAGTAAGGATAAAGAATACAACTGCTCCAACAACATAATTACCGCCAACGATGAAGGTTCCGAAGCCTTTTATAATATAACCGGCTGCATGAGCACCCTCATCGCCGTGGACAAGGACAAGCCGAGTGGTGGCAATGTTCAGGGAGAGTCTGAACAGCGTTACAATGAGAAGCACTGAAGGAAAAACAGAGAAATCAAGGGGCTTATGAATGTACATACCGATGAAGACTATTAGTATTGAAAGAGAAATGCTGAGGGTTAGGAATATATCCATAAAAAAAGAATTCAGGGGAACAATCATGATGAGAATGACGAAGACGACACTAACCGCTACCAGGATATCGCTTTTCTCTTTCATGCCTGCTCCAAATCTGCCCATTACACCCTCGCCCTGTTCCGCTGCCGGTAGACCTCAGCAAGAAGTTCGGCAACGATGACATAAAATTGTTCAGGAATGTAATCGCCTACTTTAACGGCATAAAATAAAGCCCGGGCAAGAGGTTTGTTTTCCATCAGAGGAACACCGTGCAAACGGGCAACATCTTTGATTTTCTCTGCAATAAACCCAGCGCCTTTTGCCACAATTTTTGGTGCAGGCATGACTCCAAATTGATATTTGATGCCAATTGCAAAATGGGTCGGGTTGGTTACAATGACGTCGGCAGTTTTCACATCCTCGATCATTCTCCTCCGAGCCATTTCGCGCTGAAGACTTCTAATTCTCGATTTGACAAGAGGATTGCCCTCACGCTCCTTGAATTCCTCTTTCACTTCCTGGTGCGTCATCATCAGGTCTTTCTTGTGCTGCCACTTTTGAAAGAGAAAATCCAGTGCCGCAATAAAAAGAAAGATGATGCCAACCTTGATGGCCAGATAAAAGCATGTTGTTCCGAGATAGGATACAATCATTCCAGTGTCTTTTCCGGGAAGCGAGAGGATTGAAGGTAGCTCATTTATGATGATCGAGTACGCTATGTATGTAAGGATCGTGATTTTCAAAATTGACTTCAAGACTTCAATGGCAGACCTTTTGGAAAAGAGTTTTTTAATTCCATTGAAAGGATTGAGCTTTTCTAGCTTGAACTGCATTGCCTCGGTGCTCCACAAAAAGCCGGTCTGCAAGACGGTTCCCAATATCGCTATGATTATGAGGAGAGCAAAGAGGGGCATCATGATCCACGCCCAACGATAAGCTCCAAAGGAAAGAATGCTGAATATATTTGCTACACTGATGTCAAGGTTGATGTTTCTTATATAGCTTACATAAACTTTAAACATCTCTTGAAAACCGTGAGAGGTCATAAAGTACAGAAAGATTGATGTGAAAAGAATCATGAGGCACAGCGGCAGCTCTCTTGATTGAGCGATTTGGCCTTTCTTTTTTGCTTCATCGAGCCTCTTTTCCGTTGGCTGTTCTGTTTTTTCCTGAAAATTTTCTGCCATTTTCTATACCATCAACCTGAATAACCTCAGAATTTCTCCATCCATTCCCCTGAACATATTAACGATTACCGGAACAATGACACCGAGAGAGAAAGAAAACATTATTACGGTTACAAGAATTTTCAATGGTACGCCTTCGATAAAAATATTGATTTGTGGGATCATCCTCGAAAGTATTCCAAGGGCAATTTCAACGAACATAAGGGTCACGATTATGGGGGCACCAATCTTAAAACCCGTCACAAATATCCTGCTAGAGGCATTAATGAAATACTGAAAAAATGATTGTTGTATGGTAATACTCCCGATCGGGACATCTCTGAAGCTGGCTACAATAGCCCTTATAAGAATGTGATGGGCATCCATAGCCAGGAAAAGCATCATGGCGAGAAGATTCTTGATCTGTTCAATAACCGTTACCTGGGTCATGGACAGAGGATCCATAAATCGGGCAAATGAAAAGCCTGACTGGATTGAAATGATCTCCCCTGCAACATTGACGGCCGTAAAGAGAATCCGCACCAAAAATCCAATGGCAAGGCCAATGAACACTTCTTTCATGACAAAAAGAAAGAGAAAGTATGGATCACTGCTGAACGAGCGATTAACACCAATGGAATCAAAGAGCAGATATGCAATAAGAAGTGATACCCCTGCCTTGAAAGGAACTGATACGGCCTTTGATGAAAAGATAGGTAAAAGCCAGAGGACCGAAACCACTCTGGAGAAAATTAGCAAAAATATTTGAATGTCGGTCGTAAAATCCATGAATATCCTATTTCACATATGCCGGTATATTTGAAAATAGATTCACTGTATAGGTGATCATAAGGTTGAGCATCCACGGGAAGAGAATCATCAGGCACAGACCGATAACAATTATTTTTGGAACAAAAACGAGGGTCATCTCATGTATCTGTGTTGCTGCTTGGAAAATACTTACAAGAAGACCAACGATAATCGTTGCAATTAAAATGGGACCCATCAAAAAGATAGAAGTTTTTAAAAACTCCCTGAATATTTGGACAATAAGATCCTGACTCATGACGCACCTCTTTAGTAAAAACCTTTTATGATGGAACCAACGAGAAGGTTCCATCCGTCAACCAGAACGAACAACATCAATTTGAAGGGCAGCGATATGAATATGGGTGGCAGCATCATCATGCCTGCTGAGAGAAGAACGCTTGCCACAACCATATCAATTACCAGAAAAGGAATATAGAGGAGAAAACCGATCTGAAAAGCCCTCTTCAACTCACTAATGGCAAATGCAGGGACAACAACTCGAAGAGGTATCTCGCTCTCATTCTTTGGCTTTGGAATCCCAGCAAGATTGACAAAGAGAGCAAGGTCTTTCTCCTTGGTAAATTTCAACATAAAGGTACTCATCTCCTGAGATGACTTGGAAATAAACTCTTCATAGCCTATTTTATTGCTCATATAAGGTGCAAGCGCTGTCGTGTGAACCTTTTCATAGGTGGGTGCCATTATAAAAAATGTCAAAAAAAGTGAAAGGCCAATAATAATCTGGTTGGGCGGGAGCTGAGGAATACCTATTGCCTGCCTGAGAAATGAAAGAACAATCACTATCCTTGTAAAAGAACTCATAAGAAGCAATATCGCTGGTGCAAAAGCCAGGATGGTAAGGAGTAGAACAAGACTGATAAGATTTTTACTTCCTTCGCTGCCCGTAAAGGAACTAATAATATCAATCTTTGACTCGGTCTTGCCTTTATTCTCGGCAGCCTTTGCAGAAGCAAATACAGGGAGAAAAACTATAGTGAATACAATCATTCCAATTAAAAGTATCCTCACGCTACCTTATCCTCTTTCTTCCATTTTGTAAGAAGAGACATTTCCTTCTCTCCGACACCCAGAACAAGAACGTAGTCCTTCACCTCTACGACCGAAATAAACTTTTTATAACCGAGGTGGATTGTATCCAGTTTTTTAAGACCGTATTCTGTTGTGCCTTTTGGTCTAAAGTTGAATTTGTACTTATCGGCTAATCTATACAGGAACACCATCCCGGCGATAATGCCGATAAGAACAAGAATTACACGCATTATGTTAAAGGAGTTTTCCATTAGCCGAGTTTTTGAACCATTTCTTTCGGAGTCACAATCTCGGTAACCCTTACGCCCAGGCGCTCGTTAACTACTACGATTTCACCCTTTCCGAGCAGTTTTTCATTAACGTAAACGTCTACCGATTCACCGGCAAGCCTGTTCAGTTCAACAATGGAGCCTTTCGACATGGCAAGAAGTTGGCCTATTGACATTTTTGTTCTTCCGATCTCAACAGAGATTTCAACGGATATGTCAAGCAGGCTATCGATATTGAGTTCAAACTTTTTTGTTGATGACGTATTTTGGTTTTCAGTCACAAATTCTTCCATTACCCCTCCCTCCAAAATTCAATACAGAATCTCATCTATCCTAACCGCCTTATTGCCTTTAAAGATTCCTAGTTTGCCCCTGATGCGGCTTCTATTATTGATTTCAATCTCTATTGGATCATTCACATACCTGTCTGTGACAATGACGTTATCTTCAGACAGATTCAGGAAATCCTGTAAGGCCATCTTCTTCCTACCCAAGACTGCCTTTATTTCAAGAGGAACGTCGTTGACTCTTTCCTTCAATTTCATAAACCATTTCTCTCTCATTTCTGAATCTTCACGAGATGGCGTAGAAATAAGGTAGCCCTTTATGGATTCAAGAATTCCGTAGGGTATGCATATCTTCATCCAACCTTTGATGTCTGCAATCTCAATGGTGAGCTCGCAAAGGCTTACAGTTTCTTCATTTGTAACCATTGTTATATAATTCGGATTAATCTCAGAACGAGAGTATTTGCACGTTATTTCGTACACTGGATCCCAGGCTTTTTCCATCTCGACGCATACAATATCAATCAATTTTTTGATAACATTGAATTCGATCTTTGTGAATTCTCTCCCTTCAACCTTTTGTTTTGTAGTATTGGCACTGCCAAAAATTGTTTCCAGGACAGAAAAAATGAGCTTTGAATCAAAAATGACTATAAAAAAACCTTTGAGTTTTTCAGTGACAACAACATTCATATTCGTTGGCAAGGGCAGTGTCTCTATAAAATCCCCATAAGCGATGTACTGCATGGGCTCAAGATTGATTTCGACTTCTTTTTCCACAAAAAGTGAAAACGCAGATCTTAAAGATTTTGAAAATCTATCATAGATAAAGTCAAGGGCTGGAAGCCGTTCCTTCTTGCCTCTTGTATACTGGAGAAAATCTAAGGTTTTGGCCTCAACCTGTTCTTCAATTGCAACTTCAGCAATCTCTTTCTGCGTCTCAATTTCACCTTCTGAGATTCCTTTGAGAAGGGCATCAATTTCATCTTGAGATAATATCTGTTCCATCCGAACTCCTTATTGGATGATGATGTCTGTGATATATACTGACTTCAATTCAGCGTCCTCTTTAAAAAGGGTTTTAATACTGCCATGCAGTTCCTTCTTGAGGTTGTTTCTGTTGTTAATATCCATCAATATCTCGGGTCCTTTTACACCAAGGACAGACAAGGCTTTATCCCTGATTGCAGGAACAATTTTCTTTGCCACCTCCATCACCTTCGCGTCCTTTACCTCAATCCCAAGAGAAATCTTGGCAAACTTTCCGCTGCTTCCCCCAATGTTAAATATAAAAGGATCAAGAGACAGAATTGGGCCTATGGCTTCCTTCTTCTTCGTCTCCTTGGCCGGTTCAGTATTGACTCCGAAAAATCGTGCTTTTATCTGGTTGCCAAAGACGAAGTATACCCCTGCACTTCCACCAACAAGAACAACGATGGCAATAATCATGATTAATTTTAGTTTGCCACCCTTCTTTTTGGGTGTGCCTTCTCCATCCTCTGCTTCCATAACCATTTGTTCTTCGTCAGCCATACGAATCCTCCGTGACCGTTGAAAAAGCAATATGTATGCCAGAGGCTTATTTATTGCTAACTTTATGTAATAATTGATTATAAATAGGGCCTACCAGCTGGAGAGATGTCGTATGGTCGGTCTCTGTGACGGGGTGGGCATACCTACGTCATACATTTGACATAAATTTAAATGAGTAGGTTGAGGCTGAGTTTGAAGTTAAAGGGGCTGAAGATATCAGCCCCTTTGGTATTTCAAAAATTAACGTTTCAGGTTCATAAGTTCTGCAAGGATTTCATCTGTAGTCGTAATGACCCTTGAATTTGCCTGGAATCCTCTCTGTGAAACGATCATCTTTACAAACTCTGTGGCCAGATCCACATTGGACTGTTCAAGCGAGTTGGGGCTGATCTTGCCCTTACCTCCCTCCCCGGGGGCGCTTGTATATGCGACACCGGACTCAAGGGTCTCCGCAAAGAGGTTACCGCCTTCCCTGCTCAATCCCTGGGGGTTATTGAAGGTTGCCAGGGTGAGCTGATAAAGATCCAATATCTGCCCATTCGAGTAATGACCGGAAATAATTCCCTCCGAGCTAACCGTGACACTCTGGAGAACACCAGGAGGATAACCATCCTGGGTCTGGAAGTTCGTGGTAGAGGCCATGGGATACTGTGTCGTTGCATTGCCGCCTAATGTACCATTAAAAGCCAGTCGCATGGTTTGGGGATTACCCGTGTAATTGATTATAATGTTTGCGGGTTCCCCGCTTCCCGATTGGAGAAGACCTGTCGAAGTAAAATCTAGGGTTGGCGTTGTGGTCGGGGTGAATTCCGCGCCCGTCTCATCGTCGACTATATGCCATGTCCACTGGTTAGGATTGGCCGTCTTTACAAAATAAGCTGTTACAACATGACTCGATCCGCTTTCATCATAAATGGTGACCGATGAAGAATAATTGAACTCCTCTGCCACTATCCCGTCAGAAGAGTCCCAGGTTGTTGAGGGTATTGCAGCGTCCTCGTTCAGGTTCAATGCCATGGCGATAATCGAGGTTGCCCTCGGCTGACTCGGTTCCGGCGATATCTGGATGTCATCGTCAACACCGAAAGGAGTGTGGGTCACTCTGTCAATCTGCCTTCCCTGCAAAAGGTAACCGGCAGGATTGATAAGATAGCCATCCTCGTCAAACCGGAATTGCCCTGCCCTTGTGTAGTAAAGGTCCCTTGTCTGATCAGTTTCGGGATCATCCCCATTAAGCTGTCTCACAACAAAAAAACCATTACCACCGATAGCGAGGTCGGTGGGTTCACTTGTGCTCTCGAAAGACCCCTGTGAAAAGAGCGTGTCCACCGAACTCAGGGCCGTGCCACGGCCTATCTGACTCGATCCTGCAGTGCCGAATACTGACTGGTAGAGCACGTCCTGGAAGGTCGCCCTCGCTCCCTTGAAGCCGATGGTGTTCACGTTGGCGATGTTGTTTCCCACCACATTGATCCCGTAACTATTGGCCATCAAACCGCTGATACCTGAAAAGAATGAACTAAGCATAACTTCCTCCTAACCTTTTATTAATTGCACACGAGATGCATTGTATGTTTCGTTGTTAGCAAAAACCAGCACAGGGCCCGAATCTGTCATGTATACTCCTTTGACTTCTTTATATGCAATGGATCCACACGTTACCGTGCTCCCGTCCTTTGTTGCAGCTATCTCATAGGTTGCCGGATTGCTGCCCTTATAGGTATACGTGAGATCGTCCCCTTTTGCGAACTTCACCTTCGTTAGCTCTCCGGTTGTCAAATCCTTGGTGGTTAAAGTGATCTCATCATAATCAACGTTTGGCACAAGAGAAACCTCATCTCCCTTTAAAAGGGTTGTAGTATCTACGCCAATCTTCTTGCCGATCGAGGAAATCCATTTTGCCTCGTTGGCGGATGATGTCATCGAGTCCACCGATGATGTTAAATTCGTCAGCAGTTCCACCTGGGTGAGTTGTGATAGCTGACTGAGCATTTCAGTGGAATCCATTGGACTCATCGGATCCTGATACTTTAGCTGCGAAATCAAGATCTGCAGAAAAGCATCCTTTCCTAGATTGCCTCCTGCAGCCGTAGTCGACTGCGTTGTTGTTGTGCTCGTGGAGTAGCTATTACCGATACTCTGTATTGCCATGTTCCCACCTCCTTTTAGGCAGTTGCTTCAAGTATGTTTATAAAAGAAGTACCTGCTTCTTGCTTTCTACCCTCTTTTTTGTTCTCCCGCTCGTTCTGTCTCTCAGAATTCTTTTCTCCGTCAGGCTGGACAAAAATGCTGGTGAATATGTTTTTGTCCTCCAGGTGCCGTGCAATGTCATCCTTATGAGCCTGAATGAGATTCACAAGGCCATCGTTGGATGCCTTTACATCGACAATTACCCTCTGTCCCTCTTGTTTAAGCCCTACAAGCAGCGTCTCTTTGTCATCCAGCTTCAGACGCACAACCATGTCCATTTGAGAGCCCCTGTTTGAAAATTGTTCAACGATCTTTTCAATTCTGTCAGTCACAAATGATGTGAATGAACCCTTTTCAAAGGTCATGTTATTGTCTTTTATCTGGAGAACATTTGACCTGAATGAGTCGCCCTGAGGTATTTTGTCGTTTGTATTTTGAGGTGATACTTTTACTATCTCATTATCGCTTATTGTTTTGATCTCATTTGCCTCGGATACATGCTCTTTGTATTTCTTTGCAGCATTGAGTATAAGGGCATGGGCTTCGTCTTCAGTTTTATCTCTGTTTTTCTCACCTAGTCCCTGCTCGGTAGAAGAGTTTTGTTTAACCGCGTTATGAGCAAGTTTCTCATCGGTTTCAAACAAACCATCTATACCCTTATTGTCTCCAAGTTTGTTGCTCTTGCTGCTGTCATCAAGGTTAGCCTTTCCTTCATTTTCCAAACTTGCGCGGAGGAAAATGGCATTTTTCTCCAGAATCTCTTTTGTGGAAAGCTCGTTAGTGACTTGTGTGTTCCGGGTCTGGACCATCTCGCTTTCAGTATCGTGTTGTTCCTTAAGGAGTGCCTGTTGAACATTAACGACAGCAGCATTTTGAACCGGTATCTCTCCAAATTCGTCCTGGAAAGAAATCTTACCTTTGTCGATTGATAACTCATCAGATTTGCCATTAATATAAGAAAGGAGTTTTATCATTTCCCCTTGCAATGCCTTAACCTGTTCGATTTCTACCTCTGTCACTGTCCCGTTTTCTTTTTCAAGACCTTTTACAATCTGATTGGTGGATGCATTATCTGCTGTTTCGGATTTTGTGTCTTTGAAAATTCCTTGGAGAACAGAATAGTTCATCTGCTCCAGCAAACTGCTCAAATCTTTTATTTCTTGGGTGGTTGTGTTTTCTAATACCTTCAGGTCCTGTTTGTTTTCAGTATTTTCAAAAATCTCTTGTCCAGTAACTTCAGGAACTGCCTTTCCTGCTTCAGGCGGAATCATGGATAAGAGTATATTTGAAATTGAACTCATCACGTATGCCAGGCCAGGCTCACCCGATTCCTGAATTTCATTTAATTTCTTCAGAATTGACTGCTGGCTATCGCTCCCCGAAAGAATGTTTGTAAGGATACTAAGAAAACCTTTTTGATTTGATGTAGTTCCTGCACTTCCTTTTGATGAGCTACTTCCTGCAGCTCCACCCTGATTTCCCATGCCTATTAAGGTCATCAATAAGTTGTCCATGGAGTTATACTAAAACAAAATGCATGCCAAACAAAATAAGTCAATAATTTCAAATAATATCTAAATAAAGAGGTGTCTGGATGTGAATTGATGTGAAGGAAATTAGTTCCTTATAGGGAAAATTTTTCCCACCAGCAATGATTCATGATTAAGGATTATAGGGATAAGAGGTAAAGGCAAAAAATGGATAAAGGAAGGTTCCACTAACGCAAGAACGGGGTGAGGGACAAAAAAATAGTGTATTGTCTTTGAGTCCGGGTGAATCCCACGAGTTTAACACGCAGAATGAACGTCCGAGCGAAGCCGTCATTCTTCGAATGTACGGAGAAAAAAGAGAGTACCACATTCATGATGTGACTTACTGTAAGACCCGATAATACCTTATATCCTTCTTTCTTCAATACGAAGGGCCATGGCGTCAAGGTTCTTTTGTATCTTCCTGTTCTCGTTTTTCTTCAAAACCTTAAGAGCCCTCGATTGAAGGGTTTCCAGCATTTTCAGTTCTTTCAAGAGTTCAACGAGATTAGCCCTCAGATGATCTATTCTTTGCTGGGTATTTGCCTGTTCGTCAAGAAGACACGTCTTTCTGCTCTCTAGGTATGTTAAGTAGTCCTTGAGGACAGAAAAGTCTCCACCGCTTAACGAAGGAAATGTCAATTCATTATAGCTTTTCTCAATATCTTTTTCTGTTACACCAATGCCCTGTATAATATCATTCATGGCACTTATTGTTTCTTCCAGGTCTCTCTCTTTGTCTTCAATAAGCTTTTCTTTAACCTCAATGATTCTGCTAAGACGAAATTTTGTCATGGGACGAAGCCTTATGGATAAGGGGGGCAGGAGAGAAAAAAATGAGGCTTAAAAGGCGCTTATAGGCTGCGGGTAATCCGCTTTTTGATAAGTCAGGCTTGGTAGGGGTATCCATAACCTTTTTAGCACATTTCGTGAACATTTTTTTGTTATTTGAAATCATTGGGTCCTCCTGAAATTCGTTTTAGATGGATTCATTCTACACATAAAACAGTATTTTCATACTGTTAAAAGTCTCTTCAATGGTTGTCTTCTCATCGATTCCCTGGGTCAGAAAAAGTTTAACTTTATCAATCATGGAGATAGCGTAGTCAATCTTCTTGTTGCTTCCAGGCGTATAAGCGCCAATGTTGATTAAATCCTCCGCCCGCTCAAATTCTGATAAGACTTCAATAATCCTTGAAGCATATTCAATCTGCTCTTTTTGAACAATGTCCTTCATGGTCCTGCTTATGCTTCTCAAAATATCTACCGGAGGGTAGTGGTTGCCATCAGCAAGCTTCCTTGAAAGTACAACATGCCCATCAAGAATTGAACGAGCCGAATCTGCTATAGGATCATCAAGGTCATCCCCTTCTACGAGAACAGTATAAATCCCTGTCATCGTTCCTTCCCCTTCGCCATTTCCCGCCCTCTCAAGAACTTTTGTAAGGAGGGAAAAGACACTGGGTGTGTATCCCTTTGAGGTAGGCGGTTCACCGATTGCAAGACCTACCTCTCTCTGTGCCATTCCGAACCTTGTGAGAGAATCCATAAGGAGGAGAACGTCGTTACCCTGATCCCTGAAATATTCTGCGATTGCAATGGTGAGGAAGGCTCCTCGTACCCTTATTAAGGGAGGTTGATCGGATGTTGCGACAATGACAACAGACCGCTCAAGACCGTCACCTAGGTCTCTCTCGATAAACTCCCTTACCTCCCGACCACGCTCACCGATTAATCCTATAACGTTTACATTTGCCTCAGTATGTCGCGCGATCATACCAAGGAGGACACTTTTCCCCACGCCAGAGCCTGCAAATATCCCTATTCTCTGTCCTTTTCCGCACGTCAGAAGTCCATTCAGGCTTCGTACACCAAGGTCAAGAGGTTCGGTAATCCGTTTCTTATTCATGGGATTTATGGTGTCCCGATAAATCGGAATAAGCTCTTGGCAGTCGATTGGTCCTTTTCCATCCATTGGATTTCCAAGACCATCAATAACCCTTCCAAGGAGGCCATCTCCTACGGTTGTGTTAACTTCCTGTTTTTTTGAAACTATTTTTGAACCAATTCCGACGCCTCGCAAGTCCCCAAGAGGCATGAGCAAGGTTTTCCCATCCTTGAATCCCACGACTTCTGCATCAATTGGCCCAGATCCATCAATAGGAAATATAAGCGCAGCATCGCCCACTGATGAAATAGGCCCCTTTCCTTCAATAACAAGACCAACCACCTGGTTTACCTTTCCATATACCTTATAGGGATAAAAATCAGAGAGACTTGATCTTATTGAATTTAACTGATTCTCATATAGGTCGTTCATAAAGAAATTCTTTTCGTAATTCTTCGAGTTGAGTGGAAATTCTACCATCAATGTCGCCGAACCCTGTTTCTACAATAAAACCAGGTTCCCTCAAGCTATCGTCTGGCACAATCTTTAGGCGACTGGTTGTATTCTGCAATAGATATTCAGCATCTTCTGGCCTTACCCTAATGACTATGTTGTATTTGTCTTCACATATCTCAAAAGCCCTTTTTGCCATTCCCATGACAATGTCCTTTTTTTCTGAGCATTCCTGGAGCACAAGCGCCTCTGTAAAAACAAGCGCCAGGTCAACACTGAATGACTCCGCCTGTTTCAGAAGTTGATCTCGGAAAACATCTAATTCAGCAAGATAGCTGTTTAAGCGCTTTACAATCTGCTCAACTTTTTTCATCCCCATTTCGTATCCAGCTTTTTCACCCTGGACAAAAGCATCCTCAAATATTCTTCTTGCTTGCTCCTCATTGTTCGGTTGATCCTCGATCCTGACCCTTTTTTCAGACTCATTGAAGATGCTTACAAATTCTGGGTTTTTACAGCTTTTTTCATTTGCAAAGGGGTCTATTTTGTAAGCCTTTACTGTTCTAGACAAATTTCTCGTTCCCCCTTGAGAGGATGATTTTACCATCAGATTCGAGCTTCTTGGCTATCATGGCTATCTTCACTTGTGCCTTCTCTACGTCAGAGAGTCTCACAGGGCCCATTGCTTCAAGGTCTTCCTTCAGCATTGCAGCTGCCCTCTCCGACATATTCGAGAATATCTTATCCTTCATAGCATCTGACGCACCTTTGAGGGCCACCGATATTTCATCTGAAGAGACCTCTTTTAGAAGAACCTGAACGCTCTTGTCATCCAACTGAATGAGGTCTTCAAAGGTAAACATCAACTGCCGTATTTTTTCTGCAAGCTCGGGATCGCTCTCCTCCAACTTTCCAAGCAGTTCAGATTCAAGAGTCCGGTCCATTTGATTTAAGATGCCTGCAACCATCTCTACACCGCCAAGCTGCCTACCCTCTACAACACCAATGGACTCAAGTTGTTCCCGTAAAACATTCTCAATTTCTTCCAGGACCTTGGTATCAACTTTTTCGAGAAAAGCCATCCTTACGATAACATCACTCTGTATCTTTGCGGGCAACGCAACAATCGCCTCTCCTGCTTTTTTGTTTCCAAGCGTGGAGAATACGAGGGCAATAGTCTGTGGATGCTCGCCTTTCATGATATTGGCTAAAGCTTTTGGATCACATTTACGAAGGAATTCTCCGGGGAGTCCTTTTTTTGTCTCCATGTTCTCCAAAAACTGCTCAGCCTGTTCATTGCTGAAGCTTTTTTTGATGAGCTCCTTGAATCTGTGCTCTCCCCCAACCACGTGTTTGCCACGTTTTGTTAGTCTCCTCATGAACTCATCTCTGACACTGACTACAGCTTGATCAGGTATGATTTTCAGCTGGGCGATCTCCTTGCCAATAGCCTCGATATCTTCCTCTTCGAGTTCTTTGATGATCTCTTTTGAGAGTTCCTCATCCATTGTAAGCAAGAGAATAGCTGCTTTTTTGATTCCTGGAATATCCTGAGCTTCCATTACGCCCCTTCCTTAACCCATTCCTTTATAATTGTGCCAACGAGGGCCTTATCTTTCATTGCATCTGCTATCGCTCCCTGCGCTTTGTCCTCAATTGCAGCTGCTCCTTCAGGGCTAGAACCTTTTACGTAAACATCCTTCACTTTCTTCAAAGGAAGTGCTGGACCCCTTTTGCTAAAAATACTAAGAAGTGGCCTGATAACAAAGAGAAATATGGCAGCAAAAATAACAAGGTAGAAAACATACTTACTTACATTAAATATGAGCTCTTTTCTTTCAGCCTTTTCGAGAAGCCCTTTTTCATCCACAGAACTTTCTGCTTCGAAAGGAATATTCAATACCTCAATCTTGTCGCCTCGTTCCTCGTCATAACCAACTGCCCTTGCCACAAGGTTTTTAATATCATTCAGTTCTTTAGCTGAACGGGGAACATATTTTGTTTCTTCTCCTTTCTGTCCCGTCACTTTTTCATATTTACCGTCCACAACGATTGCAAGAGAAACTTTTTTGATGTCCCCAAAAGGTTCGACTATCTTTCTCACTGATTTGCTGACTTCGTAAGTAATCTGGGATTCCTCTCTCTCAGATTCATTCAACCTGTTTGGTGTCTCTGGCCTCACATCACGTGTTCCGCCAGTGGTAGGAACGTTTGATGCTACACCCGGGACACCGCCAACTTTAGCAGTAGAGTTTGATGTTCTTTCCTTACTTTTCTTTTCTGTTGTTATTACACTTTTATTCGGTTGATATTCCTCCTCCATTTTTTCAATCTTTCTCAAATTAAGTTCAACGCTTGCCCGAACAATTGATTGACTTGCAGGAATAAATTTATCAAGCATTGATTGAATTGATTCCTCAAGTCTCCTCTCAACACCTTTTTGCAAATCATATTGCTGACCAGAGAGGGCCATTGGTGAACTTGAATCACCATTCTTGTAAAGTAGTTTTCCAGAAGAATCAATGACAACAACATTTTCCGGTTTAAGACCCTCAATGCTACCTGATGTTAAATGAACAATACCGCTTATCTGATCTTTTGAAAGGTTCTTTCCTGGTTTTAACTTTAAAAACACAGAAGCTGTCACCTCTTTTTCACGATCAGTAAAAAGTGTCTTCTCTGGAATGGCTATGTGAACCCGTGATGTTTTTACCTCCGGCATTTGGTTAATGGTCCTCGCCAACTCCCCTTGAATTGCCCTTTTATAATTAATGTTCTGCATGAACTCTGTCATGCCGTAATTTGTTTTATCAAAAAGTTCAAACCCCACACCTCCTCCGCCTGGCAATGCGTTCTGCGAGACCAAAAGAAGCCTTACGTCGTGGACCCTGTCGCTGGGAACATATATTGCCGTCCCTCCGAGACCAAGCCGATAGGGTATCTTCTGTTCCTTAAGCTTTGCTACTACTGTTGAAGCATCTTCTGTGGATAGGCCTGAAAAAAGGGTGTTGTAATTCTCTTTCTGGATAAAGGATATACCGACCACTGATCCTCCAATAATCACAACAAGGAGGAATAGATAAAGATAAAGCTTGTTTTTTGGGGTTGTTTGTATATAGTTTTTAACCAGCTTCAAAAAAGTTTCCATGGTTTACACCTGCATTCTCATAATCTCTTCATATGCATTGATAATTTTATTCCTTACTTGCATCATGAGTTGGAAAGTGAGGTCGGCTTTTTCAATGGCAATCATGGTGCTATGAATATCTTGCGTCTCCATTTTGGCAAGTTTTATTGCCTCTTGATCCGCTTCTTTCTCCAGCTCCCCTGCCTTTTGAATAGAATCCTTGAGAACTTCGCTAAAGGATGTTTTACCCTTCTGGGTGTGGACACCTTTATTTTCAACCATGTTTCCAAGACTTGAAATGCTATCTATTTTCATGGCCCCTCCTATTTCCCAATTTCAAGCGCTTTGAGGAACATCTGTTTCGTGGTGTTTACGGCGTTGATATTTGCCTCATATGCCCTTGTTGCGGCAATCATGTCTGTCATTTCTTCCATAAGATTCACATTGGGGTAACGAACATATCCCTCTTTATCAGCATCCGGATGTCCCGGGTCATGAACCTTTTCAAAGTCCCTCGTACTCTCTTTAATTTCTTCAACTTTGACGCCGCTGACCCTATCGGACAGCATCCTGCCGAAGCCCGTTCCCTCGGAAACATCGGCAGCAGTAAATACAACTTCTTTCTTTTTATAAGGCCCACCTTCATCAGTACGCGTTGTGTGAATGTTGGCAAGGTTCGAGGCGGTAATCTCCATTCTCGTTCTTTCCGCTTTGAGCGCTGAGGCGCTGATTTTTAAGATGTCAAGGATCCCCATATTATCTCCTTCCTTCGTTGATGACATACCTCATCATGGAAAATTTCTTCGATATAACCTGAACAAGAGAGGTAAAAAGCATATGATTCTCTGTCATCTTAACAATCTGATTCTCCATATTTACAGTATTACCGTCGATACTCCCGATGACATCTCCGTCAGTGCTTTCCCTGATGTCAACATTATTCTGGCTTCCGATGTTGCGTTGGATTTCCGACTGAAAATTTATATCTCTTTCTTTGTAATTTGGTGTCTCAACATTGGCAATATTGCCTGATAAGACCTTATGATACTGAGCCCGTATGTTCAGCGCTCTTTCTAAAAGATTTGTAACCTCCATCAGGCCTCCTTTACAGGGATATTTAAACCGATGTCACGGTACTCTTTTATTTTGTTTCGCAATGTTCTTGACGTTATTCCCAGCAATCCAGCTGCTTTTGTTCGATTTCCCCGTACTGATTTCAATGCATCGATAATCAACTTCATTTCCATCTCTCTAACAGATCCTAAGGAAACATCTTTGACAGAATCCATGTCGGGTAAATGAGTCATCTTGATTTGTGAATAGTTTGATAGGATGCATGCCCGTGCAATCGTATTTTCAAGTTCCCGGACATTCCCTTTCCAGTTTTTTTGTTTCAAATAATCCATTACCCCTTCTTCAATCCCCACATCCATACCTTTTGAATGTTTCTTCAAAAAATATGCCACAAGGGGCAGAATATCATCTCTCCTCTCCCTGAGAGGTGGCACATGGATGGGAAACACGTTCAGACGATAATAGAGATCCTCCCTGAATTTACCTTCTTCAACATATTTAGCTAACTGTCTGTTTGTTGTTGCAATGACCCGTACATCAACTTTTTTGGGGAATTTCGCTCCAACTACCTCAACTTCTTTCTCTTGAAGGACCCTCAGAAGCTTCGCCTGAAGCCTGAAATCCATTTCCGTGACTTCATCAAGAAGAATTGTTCCCCTGTCAGCAAGTTCAAACTTGCCGAATTTTCTCGAAGACGCCCCGGTAAAGGCTCCTTTCTCGTATCCAAATAGCTCACTTTCGAGGAGATTTTCAGGGAGCGCAGCGCAGTTAACAGCAATGAACGGTTTGTCAATCCGATCGCTGTTTTCGTGAATATAACGAGCAACTAATTCCTTTCCCACTCCGCTTTCTCCAAGAATGAGAACTGTGGCATCTGTTTTTGCAACCCTTTCTGTTGACTGAAGGACATTCTTCATTTCCCGTGATGCATATATGATCTTTCCTCCATTTACTCCAAGAGCTCTCTTAACAACGCCATATAGCGTATCCGTATTGAAGGGCTTCTGAATGTAATCAAAGGCTCCCTCTTTTATCACCTTTACTGCATCCTGGACAGTCCCGTATGCTGTTATAAGTATGACAGGAAGGAAAGGTCTTTTGTCCTTGACACGTTGAAGAAGATCAATGCCATTGAGATGAGGCATCTTTACATCAGTAATGACAAGATCAAACATGTTCCGGTCAATCTCTTCAACAGCCTTTAAGCCATTGTCCGCCATGGAAACAGCATATCCTGCCTTTGTCAGTGATTCCTTCAGGGCAATTCTCATATGATCATCATCGTCAACAACCAGTACATTTGTTCTCATGGGTTATCCTTTGGAATATAGATACTGAACGAAGAACCAAAACCTTCAACCGACTCAACTTCAATATATCCACCGTGAGCCTTAACGATGTTGTAAACAATGAAAAGTCCAAGCCCAACACCTTTGTCTTTCGTTGTAAAAAAAGGATTAAATATGCTTTTTTGTACCTCTTCGCTCATACCAACGCCATCATCAGTGATAACAATGACTGCATACTTTTCTTCCTCTTTCAGGTCTACTTTAATTGATCCCTTTTTCCCCACCATTGCCTCAATTGCATTGCTTATGAAATTCATAATCACAAGCTTGATGAGATCAGGATCAAAGAATGACGGCTCATTGAAATAGGTATTAACCTCCAGCGAGATACCCCTGCTTTGAGCAGAAAGACTCATAAAATCGAGTGTTTCTGTAACTATCTGACTCAAGCTTGTTTCCATCAGGGCAAGGGTTTTTGGTTTTGTATAGGAAAGGAGGTTGTTTATAATTCTGTCGATTGTCTTTACACCAAATAACGTATAATCGATGTATTTTTTGTCCTGCTTCCTGAGTTTTCCATTGAACAGCATGGATAGAAAAAGCTCCATGCTGCCGAGGGGGTTCTTGATCTCGTGTGCCATCCTGGCAGCCATTTCACCCATGGCCATTAACCGTTCGTCACGTTCGAGTCTCTCTTTCATCTTTTCAAACTCGGTAACATCCTCAAAAACAATAACCTCATTGCTTCCAGCCCCGTTGACGACTCTTTCTCGTTTCCATCGGTAGTGTCCCCTACCATTCTTTAATTCACCGGACTTCTGACCACCATTACTCAATGTACCTGAGAAAACTGCTGAACCTAATTTTTCAGCATTCTTATTCGCAAAAACTACATTTGTTTTGTGAGTTACGACTACGCCTACAGGCAATGAATTCAAAATGTTATAGAGATATCCCCGAGCCTTTTCCAGCTCAGAGTTCTTTTCTTCGATCTCTTTCTTGAGTTGCCGTATCTGGCTTTCAAGTACGCTATAGTAATTGATAATCGAATCTGACGCCTTTGCAAATTCCTGAAAGGCATTCTCTAGAAGTTGCGTTTCTACGGCTGGCATGACCTGCGAAACTGCAAAATATGTACCACCTTGAAACAGTTTTGAGTTTTGAGTTGTAAATTATTCGTTTAACATAATGAAAATATTATTGTTATATGTAACAAAATGCGAGGGCATCAGTTGGAACTAGCTCTTTTTTGACTCCGATCTGTAAACTCCGGATTCCGAAATGGTTCAAGGGATTGTCAGGTTTTTGACAGCATTTGCTGTTAATCTATGCCGAGGCGTTTCATCTTCTCGATGAGGGTTGTCCTGTTCAGGCTCAACACCTGTGCGGCCTTGCTTTTCACGCCGTTTGTCTCCTGTAATGCCTGGAGGATAAGGTTTTTTTCAAAGCTTGACACGAGGGTGTCGTAACCCTTTTCAATTTCAAAATGGCTTTGTTCCTGCTGCTCGGCAAGATAAATCTTATCAGGAAGGTCTTCAAGATCAATGATGCCTTTCTTTTTTAGAACAACGACTCTTTCGATGAGATTTTGAAGCTCCCTGACATTTCCGGGATAGCTGTAATTCATCATGACGCCCATCGCTGATTCAGAACATCCATCAATTTCAGCACTATTAATTCTGTTGGAACGTTCAAGAAAATAATTTAAAAGAAGGGGGATGTCTTGTCGTCTTTCCCTTAAGGGGGGCAGATGGATGGGCACAACATTTAAACGGTAGTAGAGGTCCTCTCTGAACTTGCCGTCTTTGACGAGATCATCCAAAATGCGGTTTGTGGCAGCAATAATTCTTACATCTACATGAATGCTCTTTGATCCACCAACCCTTTCAAAGGTTTTTTCCTGGAGGACCCTAAGAAGTTTTACCTGAAGATTGAAGCTCATGTCTCCAATTTCATCAAGAAACATAGAACCTCCATGGGCAAGTTCAAATCTTCCGAAGCGTGTTCCCGTTGCCCCGGTAAATGCTCCTTTCTCATATCCGAATAACTCACTCTCAAGCAATGTTTCGGGTATAGCACCACAGTTAACAACGACAAGCGGGCTGTCTTTCCTGGATGAGTTGTAGTGGATCGCGCGCGCTACAAGCTCCTTCCCTACCCCGCTTTCGCCGGTAATAAGAACGGTTGCATTGGTGTCTGCTACCTTTTCGATCATCTCAAAAATCTTCTGCATTGGAAAACTTATTCCAATTATATTCTCAAATTTGTACTTATCTTTAAGGCAGTTTCTCAGGATTGTATTTTCACGAATTATCTTGTTCTCGGAAAAACGTCTCAACAGGTTTGCCTTACCGGTAAGACCCTTTGGTATGTTTTCACTCTTCATAAGTTTCGAATAATACATAGCGGATTCGATGACGGTAAGAACCTCTTCAAACTTAAAAGGTTTCAGGACATAGTCAAATGCCCCCCATCTCATGGCACTGATGGCTGTGTCAAGACTCCCATATCCTGTAATGACAATGCCAAGTGTATTGAGGTATTCTTTCTGAATGTAATTGATAAGCTGGAGACCATCAATGTGAGGCATGGATAGGTCGGTTATCATCACGTCATATTGATTTCCCTTGAGAGCAAATAATGCTTTTTTGCTTTCAATAAAAGGATCAACGATATAACCATTGTTACTCAAGAACTCGCTGAGCATTGTGAGAATGCTTTCCTCATCCTCAACAATTATTATCTTTCCTTTATCCACCTGCCCCCCTCTTCTTAAAGATCTTTATTTTATTGAGTATTTCCACGCTTCTCGGTGACATTCCATTTTTCTTATATTATAATGTGGAGTAAAAAATAAGAAGGTAGGCAAAACAAGAAATATTCTTTCTGAATAGTATAAGCGGTACATAATTTTTTTAATAATTATTACCGCTTAAAGACTTTTTTTTCAATAACTTTTTTTTAATCTACACGTTATTGGCTGTATAAGGAGGCTTAAGGACGTCCTTCATTGCCATATTCCGTAAACTTCGGCCTGTTTATAACGTGAACCGTCCGACAACCTTCTGAAGTTCTTTTGAAAGGTTCGAAAGTTGCGACGCAGCATCAGCATTTTCCTGGATTGTTTTGGATGTTTCATGCATCACCTCGGAAATCTGCTGAATATTGCTCGCTATCTCGTTCGTCGTCGCCGTCTGTTGCTCAGATGCAACTGCAATCTGGTTAATTTCTGTCGTAACGGTGTTGATCTGTTTTAAGATATCCCTTAAAGCTTCTCCGGACTTTCCAGTTTCTTCAGCACCAGTTTCAACTTCTCTCACACCCTCATCCATAGAATTCACAGCACTTTTTGTCTCTTTCTGCATGGCAGATATGGTATCACCAATTTCCTTTGTAGCCTCTGTTGTTCTCTCGGCGAGCTTTCGTACTTCATCGGCAACAACAGCAAAACCTCTGCCATGTTCGCCCGCCCTGGCAGCTTCTATCGCAGCATTCAAGGCGAGAAGGTTTGTCTGGTCGGCAATGTCATTAATCAATTCGACTACCGCGCCAATCTGGTCAGATCTGGCACCAAGTTGTTTGATGATTTTAGATGACTCTTTAACGCGCATATTGATCCTGTTCATAACCATGACTGTCTCATGGATGATAGACTCACCTGTTACTGCAGCATTATTTGCCTCCTCTGAGCTTTTTGCGGCAACAGTACAATTTTGGGCAATCTCAGAGGAGGTGGTAGACATTTCCTCACTTGCCGTTGCAACCGAATTTACCTGGGAAGCCGCCTGTTCAATGCCGGTTGCCATCTGCTCTGTTGCCTTATCAAGCATATTGGCAGCCTCGGATACGAAGCCACTGTTCTTTGCTACCTGAGTAATGGTATCATACAGTCTGTCAACAGACTCATTGAAATGCTTTGCAATTTCACCAATTTCATCATCTGATTCTATATTTACCCTGTTAGTGAGGTCTCCTCTTGATATTGCCTTAATACTATTGATTGTTTGTTTTATAGGAGAAATAATCAATCGAGCCATGAAAATACTGACCAACAAAGACAATACAATACCAACTAAAAAAACACTTACACAAATTACCAAAATATTTCTGAAATCTCTTAGCGACGATTCATACTTTGCCTTGCTCAGCTTATTCTCAAATGAAACGAGGTCTTGCAGGCTCTTGTTAAGAGCAGTAAATCTGTTATCAGCCTGAGTCATAAACGTGGCAGCAACACTGAAATCGGCAGACACCATATCAATCACTTTTGCTGCAGCGGTTTTATATTCCTTCAACTCTCCAAGCGAACTTTGGTAATATTTTTTCTCTTCCTGTGTGAACCTTGCAGAGGATAACATTTTCTCAACTGCACCAATTGCAGTATCAATGGAATCCATGGTATCTTTTCCAAGAACGTCAACTTTTTTCTGATCTACATTTGCGCTTGCCCAACTCAAGAGTCTATATATATTTGCATGTATATCTTTGATATCACTTATTATGATTGATGTTTCATGGGATGTCTGAAGCCTGTTCTGGTATATGTCGCTAATGTTCACCTTTTGACCATGGAGACCTAAATATGCAACGATAGCAAAAATGAAGAAAAAGACAATAACAACCAACGGCGACAAGAGTAATTTCTTGTGCATCCTCAGGTTCATGAGATACTTTTTCATAAAAAGCCCCCCAAATTTTAATCAACAGCGCATACTGCTATTATGACGTCATTGGCTCACAATAAATTATTTATATGCTCCACAGCAGATGATGGTATCTTCCACGCGCAGAATATAGGTCGTCTTGTGTTCAACTTTCTTTGCTTCAGGATTCATATACTTGTAGTCAACCCAGCCGCTTCCTTTGTTTTTTGCGACCTCAACGATTTCTTTTCTAAAAAACTTGCCATCTGTGTCAGGCACCTCAAGGAGGTTCTTACCTATGAGCTTGGCATTTTTAGGATGCGCCACAATCGTGGCACTCATGTCATAAGCAAATACGTAAAGGTCTCCTTTGTCAAACGTGCCCTTGGGCTTGCTAAATTCAGCTAGGGCTCTTTCTTTACCATTTGATTTAAAAAATGCCGTTGCCTTGTCAACCAGAGCCTTTGCATCGGACTGAGAGCTTGACGCAAAAGATGAAACAACAAAACCTGATATGAGCGCTAAAACAGAAACAAAAACTATACATGATTTCATAATTTTCTCCTTACTATAAATATTTGGTACATTTTTATGATTTAAAAACTGTCTTATCATACAGTAAATTGTCCCACCAACTTCTGAAGATCTTTTGAAAGACCCGCCAGTTGTGAAGCAGCACTTGCGTTATCCTGTATTCTCTTAGAGGTATCGTGCATCACCTCGGAAATCTGCTGGATATTATTCGCTATCTCATTTGTCGTAGCGGTTTGTTGTTCAGACGCCACTGCTATCTGATTAATTTCAACGGTAGCTGCATTGATCTGTTTGAGGATATCGCTCAAGGCATCGCCTGATTTCTCGGCCTCTACACTACCAACTTCTACATCTTTCACTCCATCCTCCATCGAGGAGACTGCATTTTTAGTTTCAGTCTGCATGGCCGCTATTGTGTCACCAATCTCCTTTGTTGCTTCTGTTGTTCTCTCAGCAAGCTTACGAACCTCATCAGCAACAACAGCAAAACCTCTGCCATGTTCGCCCGCCCTGGCGGCTTCGATCGCAGCGTTCAAGGCAAGAAGGTTCGTTTGGTCTGCAACATCATTAATCAGACCGACTACTTCGCCGATCTGGTCTGATCTCGTTCCAAGGCTTTTGATGATCCTGGCAGATTCTTTAACCCTCTCGTTAATCCGTTTCATAACATCAACTGTTTCCATAATGATCTTTTCACCTTCGATAGCTGCACCGTTTGCTTTTTCCGAACTTTTTGCAGCCATAACACAATTTTGTGCAATTTCAGATGAGGTGGTCGACATCTCCTCGCTGGCTATAGCAACGGAATTAACCTGGGCCGCAGCTTGTTCTACTCCAGCTGCCATCTGTTCTGCAGCGCTATCAAGGGTATTGGCAGCAGAAGATACATCGTTACTGCTTCTTGCCACATGCACAATGGCCTGGTGGAGTTTTTCCACAAAGGCATTAAAGTGGCTACTCATCTCGCCAATCTCATCACGGGAAACAACGTCAACCCTCTTGGTGAGATTACCTTGTGAGATATCCTCAATAACCTTTATGGTTTTTTGAATTGGCGCAATTATTAATTTGGTCATAAAAAAACTGATGAGTAGAGAAAAGATCACAGCGGCTGCAAGCACACCTATAGAAATTATAAGAACTTTTTGGAAGCTTCCCATTGCAAAGTTGTATTGTCCTTCGCTAAGTTTGTTTTCCAGGGCAAGGAGACTCTCTAAATTCTTGTTTAGGATTTGAAACTTGTCATCAGCGGTCCCCATGAACATGGTAGCTGAATTGAGATCGGCGCCAGCGAGATCAATCACTCCTTCCACTGGTTTCTTATACTCCTCAAGCTGTTCGAGCGTACCCTGATAAATCTTTTTTTCCTCTTGACTCAAGATTTTTGATGCGAGCTGTGTTTTGACATTTTGAATTGTCTTTTCAACAACCGTCACTTGCTCCTTGCCAAGGCTTTCAATTTTCTTTGCATCATAGTTTGCATTACCCCAGCTAATCACTTTGTAGACGTTTGCATGAACATTTGCGAGGTCGATTATCATATTTGCAGATGATTTATACGCCCCAAAACGATTGTTATAGATGTCGTTGATAGCCCCCTGTTGGTTAAAGAGACCAATGTAGGAGATAGCCCCAAAAATAAGGAGAAAAACAATTACAGCTAAAGGAGCGAGGAGAAGTTTCTTTCCCATCTTCAAATTCATAATCATTTGTTTCATGAAGACCTCACGTTGTTATTTATTAATTAATCTTTAAAACAACAAATTTTATATTTATTTTTTGTATATACCGCATCCAAGCACGACGTCATCTACTTTCTGAAAATATGTCGATTTGGGGTCAATCTTCTTCGTCACTGGATTTGTCCACTTATAGTCAGACCACCCACTGCCATTTGCATTGGCACCATCGATTATGTCTTTTATAAAGAGCTTTCCGTCAGCATCCTTAAGACCGCTCATATCTTTACCTACCAGCCTTGGGTTACCTCCGTGAGCAAGGGTCATGCCTTTCGTGTCGATGACAAAAACATAGAGGTCATCCTTCTTGAACTGTGTTCCCTCGGTAAATTCTTTAAATGCCTTGTCTTTGCCACTTGCCTTTAAGAAAGCTGCTGCTTTCCCAACCATTGCTTTTGCTTCGTCTGCTGTTCCTGCTGCATACAGATTCCCGCTCAAACATACTGTGAGCATAGTGATGAGACAAAATATCAAAAATCTTTTCATAACAACTCCTCCTTTGATAAGGTTATTTCTCGTATGTGTCCTCTGGATACCATCTCTGATTCGTTTAAGAATTTATTAAACCTTTTTGGCAGCCCCTGTAACATACCAACATCCTTATCGGTTTTTTTTTATGGAAATTAAGCTATATAATTTTTTAAAATCGCTGTTATGGAGAGATGTATTTATTTCTTTTGGTATGAATAAAAAAAGGTTATTCCACTCAATAATAAAGAACGGTTTATTCAAAACTATTGATAAAAAAACAGTAGATTGACTTGGCACCATAAAATTTGAAAATATTGCACTGTATTCTCTTATGATGCCTTTTAAGGAGACTCCCTGGTTTAAGCTTTACTCTTCAAAAGAGAAGTCTAAATACATAACCTCTTGGGTACCATTGTTTACGGAAAAGTAGAAGGGGAGAGAAATAATAGGAATCTTTGTTATAAAATTGACCTCTACGTTCTTTCCAACGACTACCATGGGCATTGCCGCCTTGAGGTTCAATCCTGTCTGTTCAAACTCTTTCCGTGCCTGGCCAGAAATTATATTCGTTAACTCACCAATAGAATCAATTACTTCCGGATCAATGCTATCATGCTCTTCCCCCACAAGGGTTTTAAAAACAAAGAGTGCACCTTTATTATTAAAACTTATACATACCGTCCCCTTGCGATCTCCTGCCAAACCCATAATACCGCTTATATCGCCAGAAGTTGCTTTTTCGCTTTTTAAAGTAGGTTTTCCCATTTTAGCATCAAGGCTCAGCATGGTCTTAAAAACTGTTTGGGCTGCATTTATAAAAGGGTTGATATATTTAACGTCCATTTCTCCTCCTGAATGATTCATTTTCCTACCCTAGCGCGAGCTCGATCGATAGCGTCCTTCAGTTTATCAGGCGTAAAGGGCTTTACGATATAGTTGTCAACACCTGATTTAATTGCTTCCATCACGCTATCTTTTTGGCCTTCAGCCGTAACCATGATGAAAGGTATTTTTTTCTTCTCCTCATCATCCTTGCAGACTTTCAGAAACTCTATTCCGGTCATTTCCGGCATCATCCAGTCGCTAATGATGAGATCAACCTCTTCACTTTTCAGGACGTTTAGAGCATGCTTTCCATTTTCTGCTTCAACAACATTTTCAATGTTTATCTGCTTCAGCACATTTTTAACAATTTTTCTCATTGTTGCAAAATCATCGACCACTAAAACTCTCATTATTTACCTCCACACAGTGAAATGTGTTCTAGTATGACTGTTAAGTTATTAATCGTTAAAAAAATAATAAACTTAACAAAATTGATTTAAATTGATGATTCGAGGCTATTCTGTATTGGAGTCTGTGCTTGAAGCAGGCAGGTAGATGTTGACTTTAGTACCCGAATCAACACTTGATTCTACATCAATAAAACCATTATGTTTTTTTACAATAGAATAACAGATGGCAAGTCCGAGACCCATACCTTTTTTCGTTCCTAATGGTTTCGTCGTGTAGTATGGATCAAAAATTCTTTGCAGTTGATTTTTTGGGATACCCGAACCAGTATCTTCTATCGAGATTCTTACGTAATCTCGCTCGAGAAAGGGAAGCTCGTCTTTTGGATTTTCTTTGACATTTTCCATTGAAATACTTAGGGTACCACCGGAAGGCATGGCTTCCCGGGCATTTGAAACAATACAATTAAAAACCTGGCGGATTTCCCGTTCATCTGCTGCAATAGGAAATACCCTATCTGCAATTTGAAGCCGATATTCAATCCTAGAATCTGCAATGGAAAGACCAACAATTTCCCGCAAAATATTCTTAAGTTCGATAGTTGTTTTAACAGGTTCACCACCACGTGAAAACGTTAATAGTTGTTGTGTCAGATCCTTCGCTCTCAGGCAAGCTTTTTCCGCCTCCAGCAGCCTGTCGCTTGCATTTTCCTCATCATATATATGGGATCGGGCAAGGGAGATATTTCCCATGACCGCTGCCATAATATTATTGAAATCATGGGCTATGCCTCCTGCAAGGATTCCTATCGATTCAAGCTTCTGCGCATTGAGGAGTTCATCTTCAAGGCGCTTTAAATCGGTGATATCCTCGCATGTAACAAGAAATCCACCTTTTTCAAGCTGGACAACTTTAAAATTAACTATCTTCTCATTTCCGTCCTTTGAAGTAACAATAAAGGTTCTTGGTATCTTCTTCTGCTTGCCTTTTTTCTTAATATCCTCCTTCCATGCAGCAATAACGTTTTGTCGATATGATGGTTCAGGGTACGCCTTTCTCATCCAGATTCTTCCATTAGGTGCATCATTCAGATTGTACCCGAAAAGCTCTCGAAACCTCGGATTCATATATTTATAATCACCATTGATGTCTACGAGCACCATGCCAAAAGGTGCCTGCTCAAGAAGGGTCTGAAGTTTTTGTCGTTCCCTCTGCAGCTCTTCCTCAGCCATTTTTCGCTTCGTTATATCCCTCACAATGGCCTGCAAAAAGCTTTTGCCTGACAACTCAACACGATTAAGACTAACCTCTGCATTAAAAGGTGTTCCGTCGTAACGGCAATACTTCCATTCGAAGAATTGCGGAAACCCTTCCAACGCAAGTTTAATTTTTTCTTGAGATGTAAGTTTTGAGAGTTGACCATCATATTGGAATTCTGGTGAAAACTTCCCGGGATATCCTTTCATTAACTGTGTTTTTGTACATCCAAAAATTTCTAATGTCTTCGCATTACAATCTATTATTTGATCTCCCTGGGTCAATAGGATTGCATCGTTGGCTGCCTCGTAGAGGGTTCGATATCGTTCTTCGCTCTCTATCAGGACGAGTTCTGCTAATTTTCGATATGTCGTTGATTTGTCAAAGCTGTCTATCTGCAGACGAATCGATTTGAGGGCGTCGAGAAGCCTTCCTTCTTTTTTGGTTTCTTCTTTCATGTCAAAGAATTACTATTGTACTGATTGTAGACTGCCAATGATGATCGTTCAATGATATACAACATCAAAGGCCCTCCATGCATACATAAATGGTTCTTGGAATCTTGAAAAATATGACTCTCTCTATTTTAGCCTAACCGCATTCAAAGATGGTTGTGTCAACAGGATGTCATGGTGTCAACGAACAAACATGGTGCAGTTTTATGCTTTCAGACTTGCACCATACTTGTATTGAGCAACCATTGTTCGCAAGTTCTTAATCCGGTTGTTCCATCCTTTCAGATATTTGCCGTATTGTTCAGGTCTTATCTCAGCGAGACGGGCATAACGATGTTCTCTCAAACTTAAATAAACGTCGGTATTCCCCTGGGATTTCGAAAGGATTTTTTCAGCTGCTGAGGGGCTGTTGACATAGGTGTCAAAATGGACCGTGCTCAATGGAAACGGCAATGATTCAGCACCTGATTTCTCCCATATTTTCCGGTATATTGCTTCTGCGTCAGCCTTTGTAAGATCCTTTATGTTGCCTTTAAAGCCATGTTCTCTCGCTGTTGACTGGAGTATTCCGTACTTTGAAGATTCTCTGCCTCCATCCTCTCGCACATGTTTGCTGCCCTCTCGTTCAATAACAAATCTAAGACCCTCCTGAAATTTTGCATCAGCCTGAGCAATTTTATTATTAAAAGGCACAACAGAATGACCCACCTGAAGATTGTTTGTCAAAACCTTTTCAAAAGACTGGCCCAGACTTTGAGTGTGAGGCAACTTGCCTGCCCTTCTGCTTAGATCAAGCTGCTTTGAGGCCAATATGGCTTCAACGAGATTTATGTGAGACAACATCTTGTCCTCCAGTAGTATAACATGAACTCTGATATCGCTTTAGGTTAATGCAACAACAATGCCAGGAAAGATGAGATAGAACAAGTGTACGGGCGGGGCAAGAGGCGAGAGGCGGAACCATAAGACGTTTAGAGGGTTGGTTTAGATTATTGGGTGAATAGTGGGAAAGTAAATAAACCTAACTTTTAAATGTATTAGTTTCATCTACAAATATAGCACGGAGGTCTTTTCTATTGGGGAAAGATCAGGGTGTAATCGAGCAGGCTCTGGCACATTCGACCCTCATTGACTTCAGAAACAACCAAACGGAGCTTACCTCAGGCTCCTTCCCTGGGCAAAGCTCACATAAAAATCCTCATACCCTCAGGCTTCATTTCCCCACAGAGATTCCTGTACCCCACGGAGGTTTTCTTTTGAAGTAATACCCAGCGATTCTCGTTTTATTGTAGTTGTTGAGGTTTTGGCTTCAGTTTTTGTTCTGGTGCGTGGATGTTCATGTATGATTCCCCGAATATTTCCTGCTATCCCTTTCGCCCAACGAAGGTTATTTTTGAGCATCCACTCCAAAACTTTATCAAGTGCTTGATCCATTGTCGGGTCGTCCTTGCGTATCTTTTCTAAATCAGCTATCGCAATCTCAGCGTATGTAATCGCACTGAGTTCAGGCGAGACCTTCCTTTCTTCTGGTTCGGAAGTAACGCCTTCCTTTATCTTCTTGTATGCTGTACCTATCTTAACCTTACCGCTCCTGAGTTGCTCCTTCATCTCCTCAGAGGCTTCTTTTGTAATTATCTCAATCCGTGCCATAGTTCCCGAGGATACCCCTGCATCTTTTGCCATCTCCTCGCGGGTGCTATGAGGTTCTAACTTTTTGTCCACGATGGACAGAATGTCAGTCCGTCTTCCTTGTTGCTTTTTACCCTTCTTCAGTATGATGTCCTTTTTCTTCAGAACGAGTTCACCTTTCTGATAATCCGTTACGTTCCTTCTGCCAAGCTGGTTATTGATAATCCACACCAGCGCATCCTGTTCGGTATCAAAGTCTATTTCCTCATTATCATAGTGGAGTCCATGTTTCTGACATATTGCATACCGATTATGACCATCAACGATGAACCCGTTCCATATAAGGATTGCATCGCGGCAACCATCTGTGACGATGCTTTTCTCAAGTAATGCATATTCCTCTGGAGCCAATGATGGTATGATCGTCTGAAAAGATTCCTTTATCTTCAATTCCTTTACCGCAGCCAAATCTTTTTCCATTTCTTTCTCCTTACTATCCATCAAGGTTACAAGCA
>Ga0351959_1027_pt1 | contig 43971 bp, 42 predicted proteins | sample TotcelT113001M13_FD_206836 | JGI IMG/M metagenome (GOLD analysis project Ga0351959, IMG submission 206836) | Enriched cells from coal bed in the Powder River Basin, Montana, United States - Total cells T11 rep3 HSBNCT.T11.300.1.M13 ...
CCTGCGGGCCAACCCTGGGCTGAAGGCCAAAGCCCCTTCGGGGCAAATTGCCCCGCCGTCGCGGTCCAAAGACGAAGGCGGGCGTCACAGACGTCGGAAAAAGCCACTCGCTCAAACCTGGAGGGCTTGGCGTATGGCGGGTGATGGCTGGCGAGAAACCAAACTTGGCGAAGCTCTCGAATTAAAGAGGGGGTACGACCTCCCCCAGCAACTGCGCCAACCCGGAAAGGTCCCCATCGTCTCGTCGTCCGGGATATCGGGATTCCACTCTGAGGCAATGGTCAAGGGCCCCGGCGTTGTCACGGGGCGGTACGGAACCATCGGGGCCGTGTTTTTTTGTTCAAGAAGACTTCTGGCCGCACAACACAACGCTTTACGTCCGCGATTTCAAGGGGAACGATCCGAGGTTCGTCAGCTATTTTCTCCGCACGATCGACTACCTTGCCTACTCGGACAAGGCTGCTGTTCCTGGCGTTAACCGAAATCACCTGCACGAAGCGAGGGTTGTCGTCCCTCCGCTTGCCGAGCAGCTCGCCATCGGCCACATCCTCGGCACGTTGGACGACAAGATCGAAATGAACCGGCGGATGAACGAGACGCTGGAGGCGATGGCGCGGGCGTTGTTCAAATCGTGGGTCGTGGATTTCGACCCCGTGCGGGCCAAGCTGGAAGGCCGCAAGCCAGCCGGCATGGACAAGGCCACCGCCGACCTGTTCCCGGATTCGTTTCAGGATTCGCCACTGGCAAAGATTCCGAAAGGGTGGGAGGTACGCTCGCTGGACGCCGAAGGACAAAAGGTTTTTTGAAGATCAAGCGTGATCAACAAGGCATTTTGTCGATCGTTTATGCTTGTTTGTGAGCAATAAACTGCGTTATTGCTCATAGGTGATCGACAAGAATACTATTGTCTACGCAGTGATCTTCGATGCGCAATGTATTACTGATTAAGCAGTTACGGTGTCTTTGGAGCGCGGTATGGCAGATGCGGTTAATTGGGAGGCTGCGTGGGGCTGTCGATCGTCTGAACCCAGACATTCCGGCCCAAGCGCGCGAGGAGGCCAGCCGCAAGGTGCTGTCGGAATCGCGGTCGCTGGAGCAAGGGTGGCAATATGTCTCAGAGATCAATCTGACCATTGACGTGGGGCTGGAAAAGCAGACGAAAGGACCGGAACATCCCGAAGGTACGCGAGTTACGTGCCTTTCTGGGCGTAATCTTATTTTAGAGCAAAGCCGTGAGAACGAACCATTTTCTTGTAAGTGCTTGACAGATATGAACTTGGTTATTTAAGCGTGTGCCAAATCCGTGAGGGAATCAAGCGTCAATAGCCCCGCAGTCTCGAAGAAAACCTACCCATCCAAGCCATGACCACGCCTGCTCAATCGCTCAACGAAGCAACCGTCGAAAACACCGCCCTGTCCTGGTTCGCCGACCTGGACTACGAGGTCCGACACGGCGAAGAAATCGCCCCCGGCGGCTCGGCGGCGGAACGGGACAGCTACGCCCAAGTGTTACTTGTTGGGCGGCTGCGCGATGCCGTCGAGCGGCTGAACCCGGACATTCCGGCCCAAGCTCGCGAAGAAGCCATCCGCAAAGTGCTGTACCCGGAATCGCGCAGGAGATGCGCGAGTCCGTACAGCGAGGTGAGGATCTGGGACTGAGCGACGACGAGTTGGCGTTCTACGACGCATTGGCCCAGAATGCGAGCGCCATCCAGGTTGACGTCCTCGGTCTGGACGATAACCGTGACGACGCATTGGCCCAGAATGCGAGCGCCATCCAGGTTCATGTCCTCAATGAAACCCTTACCCCGAACGACGCATTGGCCCAGAATGCGAGCGCCATCCAGGTGATGGGCGTGGACGAGTTAAAGGTCATCGCCACCGAGTTGGTATTGAATGTGCGCCAGAGCGTCAGCATCGACTGGACAATCCGTGAATCGGCGCGGGCCAAGATCCGGGTGATGGTGCGGAGGATTCTGCGGCGGCACGACTATCCGCCCGATCTGCAAGCGGAGGCGACGAAGCTGGTGCTGGAACAGGCGGAGGCGTTATGTTCGGAGTGGGCGGGGGAAGAGTGAACGGATGATCGTGGATCGCGACGACAGGGCAAGTTTGCAAACCGAACGCTCAAGCAGCTGCGGTCGGACGGTGGTGATTCCTGCCTTTCATCGCGACGCCGAAGGCGGGCCTAACCTACGGAAAGGCAGGATGATGGACGACAACGAAGAGCACCTTGTGGGCCTTGGCTGGCTTGGGCTCGCCCGTGCGGACCTTCTCGGCTAACTCAGGATATTGGTTTGCCAAAGCGTCGCCACGGGCCTGGACGCCTGCCCGGATGAGCAATGGCGGCTCATTTTCGCACTGTCTCCGCAGTACCTGTGAAACCGAATTGTCGGCTGACCATCCCATTCACGTAGTCTGCGCATGGATTGGTAACCGTCCTCGGGTTGCCCGGGCCCATTATCTGCAGGTGACCGAAACAGACTTTCGGCAGGCGGTTCAAGGCGGCGCAGAATCAGACGCACTTCCGGCGCAGAACGCGGCGCGGAATCAGGCGCAGCAGGTTACCGCCGTTTCTCGCGACGATACGCAAAACGGCCGCAAGCCCTTGTTCGGTAAGAGCTTGCGGCCGGTTGTTGCGAATCTTCGTGAACCCCATCTAATGGCAAGAATACCCCCGGCAGGACTCGAACCTGCGACCCCCGGTTTAGGAAACCGGTGCTCTATCCACTGAGCTACGAGGGCTAAGCTGTTTCAGGCAAACTACTTACGAAGCATCTCTTTCTTGTCTCTGGCACGACGATACTCGATGCGATACCCTAAGCCATGTAAATGCCCGCCGTTGCGAGCGGCGGGCGGCCAATCCTAACCACTTGTGACGGAAAGACCAGCAATGGCTAAGTCTATCTCATCCCGACGCGGCGACAAGCCCAGCAAGCCGTACGCCGATTTTCCACTGACGGCCAACGGCAACGGACAATGGTCCAAGAAAATCAGGGGGCGAGTCTTCTATTTCGGTCCGTGGTCGGATCCTGCGGCGGCGGTATCGCGATACCTCGATGTGCGTGATGATCTCATGGCAGGCCGGACCCCGCAAGCGCGCAGCGATGACCGTCTGCCGCCAGGGCGATGGTCCATGTCCTGGAGGAAACCCAGCTGCGGGCCGAATCGGAATCGACCGTGGTCCTGCTGGACGAACTGAACCATGTCACGTTCATCAACGACTACGTCGGCAAGGTGCCGCCCGACCAAATGCCCAAGCTGGAGCAACTGGCGAGGCGAGCCGTCTACCGTTTTGTGCTGCGGGAGGTCTCGCACGCGGACAGCGTTTCTCGTGGTGAAACGCTGACGGTGAACATGAAATGGTCGAACGTGGGCGTGGGCAAGTTGTATCGATGCGATCCGCTGGTGCTGTCTCTGCTGGACACGACGGGCGCCATTGTCTGCCAACAGGCCCAGGCCGACGTCGACATGACGAGTTGGCTGCCCGGCGATCGTTCGGTTGTCGCGGCGCAGCGGCTGCCTGCAGACCTTCAGGCCGGACAGTACACTCTGGGGCTGGCTCTGGTAGACCCAGACCGCGAAAAGCCGGCCATCCGCTTGGCCATCGACACGCCGCAGGCCGACCGGCTGTACCGACTGAGTTCGGTTCACCTGAAGTGAGCTGTAAGGTTGTTTCCTGCGACGGTGAGGCGTGCGAGAAGGGCGTGCCTAAACGGAGGATGCTTATGAGCACATGGAATCATCGTTCATTTCTGGGCAGAGCTTCCCGGTCGGGGCTGGTTCTGGGCATCGGTTTGACCTCCAGCCTGCTTTGGGCGATCAGCGTCGAGTCGGCCGAGCCGCCCTGGCACGACGTTTACCGCGACGGCTTCCAGATCAGTCACCTGACCGAGGGCTGGCAATCGACGTTGACTTCGTCGGCACGCACGGCCGACGGGCTGCGGATCACAGACCCGTCAACCGCCGAGGGGAGCGGTCGGTTCTTTCATGTGGATTGGGGTGTCGAGCCACAACAAGGCGCCACGGTCGAGGTCCGGCTGAAGGCGATCTCGTGTTCCGAGCCGTGGGGCGTCGCGCTCCTGGTGTCGGATGGCGAACATGAAGAGGGTGTGACCTTCTTCCCGCACCAAATCATGCTCGCCACGGCGGGCCTGACCGCCCCGTTCACTGCGGCCGACCAATTCCATACCTATCGAGTCCGATTCAAGAAATCCGATATCCAGGTGTGGGCCGATGACAAGCTCGTGCTCGATGGCCAGGGCAAGTTCACGCGTCCCGCCCACGCGCGGCGAAACCAACTTGGATTCGGCTGCGGCAGCTCCAACGCCACCGGGGAGGCCATCTGGCAATGGGTGCGATTTCAGGGTGGCCAAATCGACGCGCCGCAGGTCACCCTGCCCCACGTTGCCGAGCTCGACATCCAAGTGGGCGCAACACAGGTAATCGTGCCGGGCGAGACCTACCGCAGCCTGTTCAAGCTGACCGATGGCACGCTGGTCGTGGCCGATCGGCGTTCGTCGGACGGGGGCCGGACCTGGAAGCCCGGTCTGGCGCTGCACACGGGCGCCTATCAGTTCCCGGACGGGGAGATTGTCCAACTCGGCTTTCACAGCCAACAGACCGACCGGCCTGGCTATTTCTCGATCCCGCTGAGCCGTTCGACCGACAACGGCCGCACGGCCCGCTCGGAGACCTCGCTGCTCCACATTCCCGACGCCACAGGGGGCACAGGCGACGACGGTAAGCCGTACGAAGGACCTGTGGCCGATCACGCTATCGTCGCCCTGCACGACGGGAGCCTGCTGGCCGCGATGTACGGCCAGTTCTCCGGCGACCGCGTGCCCGTCCCCACCATGCCCGCAGCCTGGAACTGCTACAAGTACCGCACGTTCGTGGTCCGCTCGACGGATCGCGGCAAGACGTGGGAGTATCTGTCCACGGTCGCGTATGATCCGAGCGTCGGGCTGGAAAGTTTCTGCGAAGCGGACCTGCTGGTGCTGCCCGATGGCGAGATCCTGTGCTTCATGCGGACTGGCGGGAGCGGCGGCAAGTACACGCCGCTCTATTTGAGCCGCTCGGCCGACAACGGGAGGACTTGGAGCACCCCGCAACCGATCGCCGACCGCGGAGTGTGGCCGAACGCCTGCCGAATGCGCAACGGGTTGATCGTTTGCACCTACGGGCGACCGGGTAACTGGCTGGCCTTCAGTCTGGATGCGGGTCGGACCTGGACCGGACACTTCTGCTTCCACACAGGCCCTACGACCAGCTACAATTCAGTCGAAGAGATCGCCCCCGACGTGCTGCTGGTCGTGCACGATTGCCGGCAGCTCGGTCCTGATGGTAACCTGCGTCCGGAGATTGTCGGGACCACGGTGACCGTTCGCCGCCAGTAACCTGCCTGTCAGTTGCATCGACTCCGTGGTGAGTCCATGACCGGACGTCGGTAAATCGAAAAACGAGAAGGCGGATGCCGGCGGGTAGGACAAACTCAACCAAAGGAGGTGAACCGTGCGGTACCGTCACAACCTGCCGCCCGCCGTCGCGCCAACGGTTCCGCCGGGGAGGAACACAGAATGATGAACGATCTCGTAGTCCGACCGCGCCCTCTGGCGCTCGCGTGCCTCTTGTGGGCGTCACTTCCCGGCCACGCCGATGATTGGCCGCAGTGGCGGGGACCGCTGCGCGATGGTATCTGGCGCGAGGATGGCGTCGTGGAGCGGTTCCCGCCCGCGGGACCGCCGGTCCGGTGGCGGACGCCGATCGGACCCGGGTTCTCCGGGCCGGCCGTCGCTGGCGGTCGAGTGTTCTTGATGGATCGCGCCGTGGAGGAAGGGGCCTTGGCCGACGTGAAGTCCCAAGGGGACTACCGCGACAAGACGCAGGGCCAGGAGCGAGTGCTCTGTCTGGACGAAGCCACCGGCAAGGTCCTCTGGCGGCACGCCTACCTGTGCGCGTACGAAACCGCCTACGGCTTCGAGCCGAGGGGCACGCCGACCGTCTGCGGCGATCGGGTCTACGCGCTCGGCGCCATGGGCGACCTGGGGTGTCTGGAGTCGGCCACGGGCCGGGTCGTGTGGCAGAAGAACTTCGTGCGCGATTACCGCGCCGTTGTCCCGCTGTATGGCTTCGCCAGCGCACCGCTGGTCGATGGCGACCGGCTGATCGTGATGGTCGGCGGGGAGGGCCAGTTGGTGATGGCCCTGGATCGGCACACGGGCCGCGAGTTGTGGAAGGCCGGCACGGCGTCCGAGCCAGGCTACTGTGCGCCCCTGATTCGTACACTCTCAGGCCGGCGGCAACTTGTCATCTGGCACGGGGATGGTCTGGCGGGTTTAGAACCCGAGTCGGGTGAAGAACTGTGGTCGGTTCCGCACCACATCTCGCTCGGGATCGCCATTTCGACACCGGCCATCGCGGACAACCGGCTCGTCGTGTCCAGTCAATACAATGACGCGATGATGCTGGAGTTCCGGCCAGGGGAGGCGGCGCCCACGGTTTTGTGGCAGGCTTCGGCGAGTTCCGCGCCGGAACGACAATGGAAGAAGGCCGGTTTCAACACCACCATGAGCACGGTGCTGCTGCTCGATGGTCATGTGTACGTGCGCAACAACCGCGAGATCGTCTGCATGTCCCTCGCCGCACAATCCCATCCGTTGGAGGCGGGGGAAACAGAAACCAGGAGCCAGCGTCGTAAGACGGAACGTAGGCCAGCCACGATGCACCGAATGACTCCCCTTGCGAGGACCCGTCCATGCAAAAAACACTGGTACTCTGCGGATTCGTGATGATCTTGCTTGCTTCGCCTTCCCGCAGATTGCTGCTCGCAGAACCGGCCACGCCGTTGGCCTTCGATGTCAAGCTCGACGTCGTCAAGCAGGAACTCCATCCCGACTTTTGCTGGTTCCATCCGCGAGTGGCGTCCATTCCCAGGGCGGGGCGCGATGGCCGGCCTGCGGTGGTCATGACGCTCCAGAAGCACCTGGGCGTCTCGGATCACTACTCAGGCCTGTGGATGATGCGGACCGACGACCTGGGCCAGACCTGGACGGGGCCGACCGAGATCCCGGAGTTGGTGTGGGTCACGGAACCGGACGGAGTTGTGAGGGCCGTGGCCGATGTCACCCCCGGCTGGCACCCGCAAACCGGCAAGCTGATCGCGATGGGCTGCACCGTGCGGTACGGCAAGAAAGGCGAGCAGCTGTCCGACGTGCAGCGGTTCAGCCAGACGGCGTACGCGGTCTATGACCCGATGACCGGCGCATGGTCGAAATGGCAGATCCTGGAGTTGCCCGAGGACGACAAATTCAACATGGCTCGCAACGCCTGCGCCCAGTGGCTCGTTCTGCCGGACGGGACCCTGCTGGTACCGATCTACTTTGCCAAGGCGTCAGATGTGCCGGCGAGCGTCACTGTCCTCCACTGCGCGTTTGACGGCCAGAAGCTGACCTATCTGAAGCACGGGGACGAATTGTCGCTGAACGTCGTGCGCGGCTTGTGCGAGCCTTCGATTATCGCCTTCCGGGATCGCTTCTACCTGACGATCCGCAACGACATCAAGGGCTATGTGACCGTCAGCAACGACGGCCTGCACTACCAGCCGATCAAGGCTTGGACCTTCGACGATGGGAGCGAACTGGGCAGCTACAACACGCAGCAGCACTGGCTGGCGCACCACGAAGGCCTGTTCCTGGCGTATACCCGCCGCGGGGCCAGTAACGACCACATTCCTCGCAACCGGGCACCGATCTTCCTGGCGCAAGTCGATCCCGAGCGGCTCTGCGTGATCCGCAAGAGCGAGCGGGCAATCATCCCGGAGCGTGGCGCGATGCTGGGAAACTTCGGGGCGTCAGCCGTCGACACCGGCGAATCCTGGGTGACCGATGCCGAGTACATGGCCTAAGGCCAAGCCAGCCCGCGGGGGGCCAACGGGAGTGTGTTCGCGGCCCGGGTGCTGTGGTCGAAGCCCAATGCCCTCGCCCCGGGGAAGGCGAGATGAGCGTGGAACACGGACAACCTCCCGTTGACAACGGATTGCAGACAACGGCCGATCAACTGGCTGAAATGAAGGCCTACGGCCGCCAACGGCTGAGCTTGGCCGAACGAGCCGCGACAACCAAGCCAGACAAACTGGACCAGTCAGCTTGATGATGGCATGGGAGGGCAGCCTATTCGCGCCGACGCTTTCCTGGGCTTTCCTGGGCCCGCAGCGGGAGTTACAAAGAGACACTACGACAACGTCGATCCCGAGGAAGGAAACCAACCAGATGGACACACTCGACGCCATCCACACCCGACGAAGCATTCGCAAGTACCTGCACACGCCCGTACCTCCGGACGTTCTCCAGCAAGTTCTATCTGCGGCCATGTACGCGCCCAGTGCCTGCAATCAGCAGCCCTGGCAGTTCGTGGTCCTGGACGATCGCAAGCTGCTCCGCGAAGTTCCCAAGATCAACTCGTACGCCGCGATGGCCGCGGAGGCCCCCGTAGCGATCTTGGTTTGCGGCGATAGCAGCCTGGAAACGGTTCCCGACTACTGGGTGATCGACTGTTCGGCAGCGGTCCAGAACCTGTTGCTTGCCGCGCATGCCCTGGGCCTGGGCGCCGTGTGGACCGGCGTCTATCCGCAGCAGGAACGGGTGCAAGGGTTCCGCCGTCTGCTCGGCTTGCCGAAGACCGTGACGCCTCACAGCCTGGTCCCGCTCGGTTATCCCGCCGAGCAACCGCCGCAAGAAGAGCGATACCGGGCGAAGCGGGTGCATCGCAATGGCTGGTGAGGGCACAAGCATGAGCAGACTCCGCTTGATCCTTGCTGGGCTCGTTCTGCTGAGCAGCCCCCTTGCTCTTGCAGGGGACAAGTCGGCTCCTCACCCGGACACGAGCAACGGCTGCTATCCGGAATACTTGTCGCTGGCGGCCGGTCCCTGGCAGCCGCGGCTACTTCCCGGCTGTCACGGGTTCACTTTCAGCATGTACGGCTGTCCGGGAAACGTGGACGAACTGAGGCAGCTGGTGGGCGTGATGCAGGAACGAGGCTTGGGCAATGGATTTGATCCGGGGCCCGCGGCCCGCGCTTCGTCCCGCCCGCTGTTCGAGTACCTGGCGACAGTCGGCTGGCCTATGATCTGCTATCCGGGCTGGTCGGACATGCAAGTCAAGGACGGCCGGTGCCGGCTGCGCGATGAGGATGAAGAGGCGCAGAGCGTCCTGGACCGGGCCGGGGTTTTCAGCGCCATTCAGCTCGGCGAGTGGGGCTATTACTTTCACAACCTGTCCTGGGTCGAATCCTGGTGGCGTGACGTCTACGGCAGAGATTTCGAGGCCTACCGGCACCTCATGCAGCCGCCGGGCCTGAAAGGTTATGCCCGGCGGCCAAAGAGCCGCCGCGAGTGCTACGAGGCAGTGCAGGATTACTTCCTGACCCGCAACCGCTACATGCGGAACCGAAACATGAGCGTTACCGGCCACTCGCACTACGAAGCCTATGCGGGCGAGTGGGGTGCCCACGTGGTCGGCCTGGAGGTCGGCGAGAACATCGCCTTCACGCAGTCCAAGATCGCCTTCGCCCGCGGTGCGTCCCGGCAGTGGCAGCGGCCGTGGTCCCTCCAAGTGAGCCCGTGGTTTCATGGGGCCTGCACGACCAGCGGCCCTCTGCGGAGCGAAGGCGGCGGCGCCCGGGGCCTCGACGCCGGGCACTCGCTGAGCCTCTACGAGCGGATGTGGCTGCACGGCTGGTTTGCCGGGTCGGCACTGGTCACGCCGGAGAACAGCATCGCCATTTTCTTCGAGACTGCCAAGGCTTCCTGGAACCTGACCTCACACGGCAAGAAGGCGGCCGAGGTGTTTGCCTTCATGCGGAGCCATGATCGCGGAGTACCCTTTACGCCGATCGCGATCGTGCTCGATCACTTGGCGGGCTACAACGCCTATCAGGGGCGTCCATGGGGCATCTTGGACAACACCCCGGGCGACCAGGAGACTTACGACCTGCTGGAACAGCAGCTCTTTCCCGGCTCCGATCATATCCGGGGGAAAGTTGATCCGTTGAATCCGGAGGCCAGCTACCTTCGCCCCACGCCATTCGGCGAGAGCTTTGATGTGCTCCTGTCGAGCGTCAAGGGTGAGGTCCTGCGGGCCTACCCGGTAATTCTCCTGGTAGGCGACGTCACATTCGAGCCGGAGTTCATCGAAGCGCTGCGTCAAACGTTACGCAGCGGCAGTCGCTTGTTGTTGCACAATCGGCACGCCGACGCTCTCGGAGACAAGCTCAAGCAGCTTGAAGAAACTGGCTCTGTGGAAGTCCTGGCCCCGTGGACGAATCCTACGACTGGCCGTACTGCGGCGATCAGCAACGACCGGCTGGCCCAACTCGTCGCAGAACACTTGCCGGTGGTTGTCGAAGGAGACCCGGTCCAGTACCAGATCAACCGAAACCGCCAGGGCTGGGTGATTGAACTGATTCACAACGGCGGAGTGGTAAAGAAGCCGGACCAGCCGGCCGTTGTCGATCCCCAGGCCGTGGCCCACGTCCGCGTGCGCCCCCGGATTGCCATTCGCGAGGCGCGGGTGTGGGGTAGCAATCAGCAACTGCCCCTCAGCCAAGCCGTCTCGGTGACCGTCCCTCCTGGTCAGTCCGTGTTCGTCGAACTGGTGTTGCAGAACCCGTGAAAGGACAGCAACCGTGAAGACACGGCAGATTCCGCGGCGCACGTTCCTTCGGGGTGTGGTGCCGTTGCCCCTGATTCTGACTGCGGCGGCGAGGCCAAGCGTCCCGCGCCGCGTGAAGTTCGGACTCGTGTCGGACGTGCATCAGGATGTGATGCCGGACGGACTGGACCGCATCCGCAGGTTTGTGACGGCGATGCAGGAGGCAGGGGCGGATTTCATTCTGCAACTCGGCGACTTCTGCTGGCCGCATCCTCGCAACAAGGCTTTTCTGGCGGCCTGGAACGTCTTTGCCGGCGCCCGCTACCATGTGTTGGGCAACCACGACATGGACGGTGGTTACAACCGGGAGCAGACGGTGGCGTACTACGGAGCGCCGGGGCGGTACTACATGTTCGCTGCGGGCCCGCTGCGGGGAATCGTGCTCGACAGCAACGATCCCGGTGGCAATTCACGTGGCTACAGGCCGGCAGGGAGGGCAAAGGCGAGGCCTGATTGCAGCGCCCGTCGCCTGGAACGGGGCTTCCAGGCACCGCGTGGTGCGGCCGGTAGTGGGACGGTTGCGAGTTGCCGGAATCCGCCTCGCGTGATTCAACAGGGATGGGTACTATTCTGGGCGCGGTCGGGGGATTGGTCTGTCCCGATGGAACGAGATTTCACCCCGCGCAGTACCTCTCCCTGCCGTCACTGCTAGCACGAAATCGGCGACGCGTATGAGTTTTCGGGTTGCGTTGGACATTTTCCGAGGGCCTTTGGAGCTGCTGTTGTACCTCGTGCGGAAGCACGAATTGGACATCATGGACATTCCCGTGGCCACGATCACAGGGCAGTTTCTCGAGCACTTGGAACTGCTCCAACAGCTGGACGTGAACGCCGTCGGCGAATTCATCGAGATGGCGAGCACGCTGTTGGAGATCAAGTCGCGGATGGCGCTGCCGGTCGTCGACGAGGAAGCCGTGGAGGTCGAGGATCCTCGCGAGGAATTGGTGGAACGGCTGCTGGAGTACAAGAAATTCCGCGACGCGGCCAGTGTGCTGGAGGAGCAGGGACGGGTTTGGCAGGAGCACCTTCCACGCTTGGCAAGCGACTTGCCGCCGCGCCGCATCGATCCGGCGGGACAACCGATCCAAGAGGTCGAGTTGTGGGATCTGGTCAGCGCTTTCGGCCGCATCGTGCGGGATAGCCGCGTCACGCAGGCGCCCAGTATCGTGTACGACGACACTCCGATCCACGTGTACATGCAGCGAATTCATCAACGGCTGGTGGAAAGCCAGCGGGCGGCATTTTCGCAACTGTTCCATCCCGGCATGCACAAGACGGCCATGATCGGGGTGTTTCTGTCCATCCTCGAGTTGGTGCGGCACCACAGCGTGCGTACCGAACAAGAGGACGGACACGGGGAAATCTGGGTTCTGCCGGGCGAAGCATTCGGCGCGTCGCTGGACTTGTCGCAAGTTGATACGTACGGCGAAGGTGCTGCGGATGGCGAGCCGGCCGAGGCGGCCAAAGCGGCTTGAGGCACGCAGATCAGGAAACCAGACAACCCCCTTGACCGATCATTCCTCTTCCGTGCCAGGGTTCATGCCCAATTGCCGCGTTTTGCGGTACAGGTTGGATCGGTGCAGGCCCAGGCGTTCGGCAGCGGTGGTCATGTTGCCTCGAGCGGCGGCGATTTGGCGGGTCACGTATTCCGTCTGGAACCGTCGCGTGGCGGCGTTCAGCGTTTGATCCAGGGCAAAGATCGCGGTCGAGGTGGGGTCGGGGGCGAGAATAAAAGACAGGTCCTCGGCGGCGATCGTATCCCCCTGTACCAGATACGCCAGCCGTTCCATCAGATTCCGCAACTCGCGGATGTTACCGGGCCAGGTATGGCTGAGCAGCCGCTTGCGGGCCGCGGCCGTCAGCTTCAGCGAGTTGCGGCGGGCCTTGAGGCTGAAATCGTCCAAGAAGTGTTCGGCCAACAACAGCACGTCCTCGCCCCGCTCGCGCAACGGCGGCAAGTCCAGCGTGACGACGTTCAGGCGAAAGAACAGGTCTTCGCGGAATCGCCGCTCACGCACCATCCGGGCCAGGTTCTGGTTCGTGGCGGCGATCACGCGGGCGTCGGTGTGAATCGGCCGCGAGCCGCCGACACGGACAACGACTTTTTCCTCCAGCACGCGCAACAGCTTGGCCTGACCGCCAGGGCTCATGTCGCCGATTTCATCCAGGAACAACGTGCCACCGCTGGCTAATTCGAACTTGCCGGGCCGCGACGTGTGCGCGTCGGTAAACGCGCCCTTCTCGTGCCCGAACAATTCGCTCTCCAGCAGCGTTTCGGTCAAGGCGGCACAGTTGACGGCCACCAACGGCTGGTCGCGGCGATGGCTCAAATAATGAATCAACTGGGCGACAATCTCCTTGCCGGTGCCGTTTTCGCCCAGGATCAACAGCGCCAAGTCCGTATCGGCAATCCGGGCGACGGTTGCCCGCAACGACTCGATTGCGGGACATTCGCCGATCATCCGCACCTGCGCGGCCGCTTGATCGGTCAAGTGCCGCTGGACCCGCAACAGGCGTTCATACTGCTGCGTATTCTCCAATGCGATAGCGGCATGGGCCGCCAATTCAGTCAGGGCGGTCTGGTCGTCGTCCGTGAAATCGCCTCCGATCTTGTTCACCAGCTCAAAGGCACCAAACAAGTCGCCTCGCGGCGAACGCAGGGGGACGCACAGCAGGTTCCGCGTCTCGAAGCCCAGCTTGTGGTCAACTCGCCGATCGACTTCGCGCTGGGCTTCGTCCCGATCCACACGCCGCGGTTCGCCTGTCCGCACGACTTGTCCCACCACCCCCGCGTCGTCGGGCAGTCGCAGTTCATTGTCTTCGACGCCCAACGCCGGCCGGCCGACGAGCGTACGATTGGCCTGGTCCCAAAGAAAAATGCTGGCCCGTTCGGCTGCCAACAGCTGCGTCGAAGCTTCGGCAATCCGCTGCAGCAAGTCGTCCGTGCGCTGCGTCTGGCTCCAACTGCGGCAGATCTCGATCATCCGCTCGAGCCGCTCGACGTGCCGTCGCTCCTGATCCCGCTGACGCACGGCCTGGCGGCCGGCGCCGAGCACGTCGGCCAAATCCTGAATCACCGCTTCGCGGCCACCGACGACAGCGCCGCCCCAATGGAATGCCAGCACTTCGCCGCTGGCGGAACGTGGGGCCAGCGGCGCTGCGGACCACGCTTTGTCAGACAGCGGCCGCTCGCGATCAAGCACATCGGCCAGCAGCTTCAGCGGCGGTTCCTGCCGCAAACCGGCCGACGCGATCGCCAGCCACTTGCCGCGTTCCGCCCGCAGCAACGCGACGTAATCGGACCCGCCCGCCGCCAGCAGCAGCGGCAATGCCTCCTCCAAAAACGCCGTCGTCCGCTCGTGACCTGCGGCCAACAGCAAGATCTGCTTCGCCAATTGCCCGATCGCCTCTGAAATCGCCGTTGGTGTGCTCACGTCGCCCCCCGTGTAATCAGTTTGATTCAGCGATGCAATCAATAGGATAACACATGGCACCAAGTTTGCGTAACCGGATAGTCCAAGAAGTGTTTTCCCGCTATCTTGTTATAGAAATGGGTTGTAAGAGGCAAAACACACGGAGAACGATAAATGGGCCTATTTGACGGCAAGAGGGGGCTGATCATCGGCGTGGCCAATGACCGGTCCATCGCTTGGGCGATCGCTCAGACGATCATGGAGCAGGGAGGCGAATGCGGTTTCACGTACCTGCCCGATTCGCCTTACGAAGAGAAGAAGAAGAATCAGCGGCGTGTTTCCCAGTGTTTGCGCAATCATCCGCAGGCCAAGTTTCTGCTGCCGATGGACGCGCAAGACGACCGGCAGATCGCCGACGTGATGCGGGCAACCCACAAGGAGTTCGGCAAGATCGACTTCCTCTTACATTCCATCGCCTTTGCCGACCGTCGCGACCTGGGACGGGAGACGCACAAGACCAGCCGTGACGGATTCAAGTTGGCGATGGACGTCAGCGTGTACAGCCTGATCGCTGTGACTCACGCGGCGGTGCCGTACCTGAGTCCGCGGTCGTCGATTCTGACGATGTCCTACTTTGGCGGCGAGAAGTGCGTGCCGGGGTACAATGTGATGGGCATCTGCAAAGCCGCCTTGGAGGCCGCGGTACGCTATTTGGCGTTCGACTTGGGACCGCACGGCGGCCGCGTCAATGCGCTCAGTGCGGGGCCGTTGAAGACGCTGGCCGGTTCGGCGGCCGGGGCCACTGACATGTTGTCGATGTACGAGCACATGGCCCCGCTGGCTCGCAACATCACGCACGAAGAGGTCGGTCGGACCGGCGCGTTTCTGCTGTCGGATTTCTCGGACGGCATCACCGGCGAGACGCTGCACATCGACGGCGGCTACAACATCATGGGCTCGCCCGGGCGGCTCCTGGATCTACTCAAGACGGCGCAACAGAAATCATGACGCACATCGACTGCCGCCACATCCGCAATTTCTGCATCATTGCGCACATCGATCACGGCAAGAGCACGTTGGCCGATCGGATGTTGGAATACACGGGCACGGTCAGCCAACGCGAGATGCGGGACCAATTGCTCGACGACATGGAACTGGAGCGGTCCCGCGGGATCACGATCAAGGCCAGCGCCGTGCGGTTGCGCTACCCCTGGCGCGGCGAGACGTACGAGTTGAATCTGATCGACACGCCAGGACACGTGGATTTTTCCTACGAGGTATCTCGAGCGTTGATGTGCTGCGAAGGCGCCCTGTTGCTGGTGGACGCTTTTCAGGGCGTCGAGGCGCAGACGGTGGCCAACGCCCTGGCGGCTTTCGAGCACGATTTGGCGATCGTCCCGGCACTGAACAAGATCGACTTGAAGCATGCCCGGCCGGACGAAGTGTTGGAGGAGATCGAGCACTCGCTGGGCATCCAGCCCGGCGACGTGTTGCGGGTCAGCGGCAAAGCGGGGCTGGGCGTCGGCGAGTTGCTCGAGGCGCTGATCATCCGCATTCCGCCGCCGCAAGGCGATCCGGATGCGGATCTGCAGGCGATGGTGTTCGATTCGCACTACGACGAGTTTCGCGGGGCGATCACCTACGTGCGGGTCATGAACGGGCGCGTCCGCAAGGGCCAGAGGATCAAGTTCCTGCAGACCGGCTTGACGCACGAAGTGTTGGAATTGGGCCAGTTCGCCCCGCGGCGTCAGCCGTGTGACGAGTTGCAGGCCGGACAGGTCGGCTATTTGATCTGCAACATCAAATCGCTGAAACAAGTGCATATCGGCGACACGGTCGGCACGCCCGAACATTCCGCACCCGCTTTGGCGGGCTATCATCCGCCACAGCGGATGGTGTACTGCGGACTGTACCCGTCCGACGGGCAGGATTTTGGCGAACTGCGCGACGCCCTGGACAAGCTGGCGATGAATGATCCGAGCTTTGAATTCCAGCCCGAGACCAGCGACGCGCTGGGATTCGGCTTCCGCTGCGGTTTCCTGGGCTTGCTGCACATGGAGATCGTCCAACAGCGACTGGAGCAGGAGTCGGACGTGGATCTGGTGCAAACCGCACCGAACGTAACCTATCAGATCATCAACAGGCAGGGCGAGTTGCTGGAGATTCACCGGCCGCAGGAAGTGCCCAATTCCGGCGAGATCGAAGAATTCCGCCAGCCCATCGTGCGGGTAAACTTGATCGTGCCCTGCGATTTCATCGGCGCGGTGATGAAACTCTGTCAAGACCGCCGAGGCGTGCCGCACGCAACGGAGTACCTGTCGCCGACACGCGCCATGCTGCGTTACGACTTGCCGTTGGCCGAGGTGATTTACGATCTCCATGACAAGCTGAAGAGTGCCACCCGCGGCTATGGCACGATGAATTACGAGTTGTTGGGCTACTTTCCCGCCGACCTGGTCCGTTTGGATATCTTGGTGAATGGTAATCGCGTCGAAGCATTAAGCGTGATCTGCGATCGGGCAGATGCCGACCGGCGGGGCCGGGCCGTGGTCAAGAAGCTCAAGAGCGAGATCGACCGCCACATGTTCGAGATCGCCATCCAGGCGGCTGTCGGCTCGCGGGTCATCGCCCGCGAGACCGTGCCCGCGATGCGCAAAAACGTCACGGCCAAATGCTACGGCGGCGACATCACGCGCAAGCGGAAGCTATGGGCCAAACAGCGCGAAGGCAAGAAGCGAATGAAGTCGATCGGCCAGGTGGATATCCCTCAGAAAGCCTTTATGGCGGTGCTCGAAACCGGGGGCGACAAATAAAAACTGATCTCGACTCCGATACGCAGCCTGCGTATAATTTTCCACCGACATCAAAACGTGTGCGGCCCTCCCCCGGCCTCGAACCCAGCCAGGCTTGCCCATCATGCCGCAGAATAATGGTTGTTTTATCTTGCCCGATCAAGCCAGCGCGGTACCTTTCCGCCGCTTCGGCGAACGTATCGAGTTCTGCTTGATTACCACCTCGGCCGGTCGCTGGGGGTTTCCCAAAGGGCGCATCGACCCTGGCGAGACGCCGGAACAGACGGCGCTCAAAGAAGCCTTGGAGGAAGCCGGGTTACACGGACGCATCGTCGGGGCGCCGCTGCTTGGCTACCGGACCGACAAGAACGGCGAGAGCAAACGCGTGGTGGCCTTGTTGATGGAAGTCACCTGTTGCGACGACCAGTGGGACGAGGAAGCCGTCCGCCAACGCCGTTGGGTGTCGCGCAGCGAGGCGTTCGACCTACTGAATCGCGATTCGCTGCAGGTTTGCCTCGATCTCGCCCGGGAACGAATCCCAGAGCCTTCCGCCGAGGCATGATCGCCGCTGTCTCGCCATAACAGAGATAACGGAGGGGGGGGGCTCGGTTTGCTTTGTCTCCTTTGTGGGAAAGTCGCAAACGTAGTCGCCCGAGCCATGCATACCCATGAGCACTCCGTTCCGGTCACCTAATGCGAGCACAGCTGGCGTGAAAGGATCGCTAATGTCACGGCGGCTGTGGCAACCGGCGATTGTGGCCGTTGCGGTGTGGTGTTGCTTCATCGGTCTGGCTGCGATGTTCGGTGGAATACTCAGCTTCTTTACCGGCAAAGCTGACGAACTTCCCAAATGGAATGGTTGTTCGTACCTTCTTTTCTCAACGAAGGAAGGCGCAATGCTCGGCGCCATTCTTACTTGGCCCTTCGCGATGATCGCCTTCATTGCTTCCTATCTTTCGACGCGTTCGAAAGGTAACCGCTTCCCGTGCGGTTGATGCGGACCTAAACGCGCCGCTGTACGTCAAGGCGTTGGCATCGGATTCAAAGAAGCCATTTTGGATGAACTTCCAACAAATCAAGCCCGGCTGTTGTGATGTGCTTGTTTGGGTGGCGGTCTGGCGCGATACGATTAAATACTGGGTTCAGTCATCGCACGAAGACGAAAACTCGACTTGCCGCTTCAAGTCGGAAATTCCACCGTTGCGACCGTGCCGGCGGGATGATAGGCTGAAATCTTCATCGTTTCATCGGGATTTTGGGGAGGGAGCCAAGCATGTGCGACCGCTGCAATCGTCGGGAGTTTCTGGGCACCGCGGCCATGAGCGGGCTGCTTCTGGCGACAACCCGGGCCGGGGCCGCACCGGCCGACGCCGACTCGACGCCGATCCGCGTTATCTTGGACACCGACGTGGATCAAGACTGCGACGACATCGGCGCGCTGTTCGTCCTGCACGGGGGGGTCGAACTGGGCGAGGTGAGACTGCTCGCCACGATCGGATGCACGTCGTCCGACGCCATCGCGCCGTGCCTCGATGCGATCAACACCTGGTTCGGGCGGCCCGAGATTCCTGTCGGCACGCTCAAAGACCGGGAATTCCTGGCTCATACGGGCTTTGCCGACGAACTCATCCAGCGCTACCCGCATCGGTTTCCAAGCGGCCAGGATTACCCCGACGCGGTCACGCTCTATCGGCGGGTTCTGTCGAAGCAGCCGGACCGCAGCGTCGTCGTCGTGGCGGTCGGTCCGCTGCGCAACCTGGCCAAGCTACTCCGGTCCCGCCCGGACGACGCCAGCCCGTTGGACGGGCGGGCGCTGGTGGCAAAGAAGGTGAAGCGGCTCGACGTGATGGGCGGGACGTATCCGCCGTTTGCCAATGCGAACGAGGCGGAGTGGAACTTCAAGCAAGACCCGGCATCGGCGGCGTTGGTCTGCTCGACCTGGCCGACGCCGGTGCTGTTCAACGGCGAAGGCGGTTCGACCTGCTCGGGCCGCCGCGTGACCTACGAGATGCCCGAGCATAACCCGCTGACGATGGCCTACCGCCACTATCCGGGCGCGGGTTATGCCGGCGATCGCCTGAGTTGGGATTCCATTTCCTGCCTGGTGACCGTTCGCGGCGCCGCGCCGTGGTACGAAGTCGTCCGCGGCGGCGTCAACGTCACCGATCCCGCCACGGGCGTCAACATCTGGCGGGCGGACGGGAATGGCAACCACTCCTATCTTGTGCTGAAGACTCCCAAGGCCGAGATCGAAACGGCTCTGGAAAATAGGATGGTGACCGGCAGGGGGCGGCCGACGAATCTGAAGTTCAACACGGCCTACTACGCCCAGGCCGGCATGTGCGAGATTACCGCCCAGGGCGAGGCGGGCGATCATGCGGCTGCCGGCAAGGCGTTCGACGGAAACGACCGGACGGCTTGGCTCGACAAGGCCGCATCGAGCTGGATCCAGTGCCGGTACGCCGATGGCCGGAAGTACCTCGTTACCTCGTATGCGGTTGTCTGCCCGAACCGGCATTGCCTGCCGCTGGCGCTGGAATTGTCCGGCTCGAACGACGGCGGGACCACGTGGACCGTGCTGGACACCCAGACGAGCCCCGGTTTCGACGAGCAGACGCCGCGCCGCGCGTTCGCCGTCCCCGAGGCGGCCAAGTGGAACACCTACCGGCTCAGCGTGACTTCGGCCGACGAGAAGGAAGGCACCCAGATTACCGCGATCGAACTGAACGAGGCGATTCACTGCCGCCCCGAGGTCGGCGTCGCCGCCGTGACCATCGACTGCAACACGCTCGCGCTGCCGGCCGACGGTCGCGCGACGCTCACCGCGACCATCGCGCCGCGGGATACCTTTGAGCGCGAGGTCGCCTGGACGAGCAGCGATCCCGCCGTGGCCGAGGTGCGCCGGATCGGCGAGCAGATCGCCATCGTGGCCGCCCGGAAGCCGGGCGAGTGCCTCGTCACGGCGGTGATCGGCAACGCCAAGCAGACATGCCGCGTGACGGTGACTCGCTCGACGCTTCCGGCCGGCTGGAGCTTTGAAGAACTCAACGCGCCGCCCATTCCCGGATCGGCCGAGATGGCCCATGGCGTGTTCGCCGTCACGGGCTGCGGTCATGCGATGACCTCGTGGTGGGAGCGAGTTCGGGACCAAGGCACCTTTGTGAGCCGGCCCGTGACGGGCGACGTGGAACTCTCCGCCCGGCTGACTGGCTTGGCTCCGAGCGTCGGCGGTCCGACGTACCAATGGGACAGCCGGCCGCCCAGCGCGGCAGGGCTCATGATCCGAGAGTCGCTGGCGGAGACATGCAGTCGCTACTTGCTGGTCCAGGTGGCCGCGACCGGCAACCTCGTTTGCCGGTGGCGCGACAGGACCGGCGACCAGGACGACAACCAGATGAAGCCGCTGGGGACCGCCACCTTGCCGATCCATCTCAGGCTCGTTCAGAGCGGCGGACGAGTCCAGGTACTCACCTCGGCCGACGGTCAGAACTGGGAACCACGGATGTCTCATGCTGCCGCGTTCGACGATGGGAGCCGGATCGGGTTTGTGGTCTGCTCGGGCAACACCTTTGCGGCCACCACGGCGACGTTCGATTCGCTCCGCGTGAGCTGCGGGACGGGACCGGGGTAAGGTCTTGACTTGTAATCTACTGTACGACTGTGCCTGCGGAACAGGGGGCATGCTGACCGTTGCCGAGGAGACGCTCCGGCAGATTGGCAACGCACGCGGCAAGCAGGTCTCGACGTACCTGTACGGGCAGGAGATCAACGGCGAGACCTATGCCATCTGCAAGGTCGACCTACTGCTCAAGGGCGACGGCGAGGCCCTGTTTGAACCCCCGGGCTCCGTCCGCGAGGAACTGGAGCAGCTCGTCTAAATTTGATTTGTGACGCAGCGCGTCACAAATCGCCCCGAAGGGGCAGCCACAAATCGGCCCAGGGCAGAGCGGAGCGGCGATAGCCGCGCAGCGCCGCCCTGGGGAAATACGGAAAAGGCGCATCCAGATGATGGGCAGTTGTCGGCTACGCAAGCTTATCAAGTCAGCCCCCAGCGTCGGAAATGCTCACAAGGACAGTACGAACTCGACCAGATCCTGGATCTCCTGCTCGCTCAACGCTTCCAAGCGTCCGCTGCTCAGGCCGTGGCGGCCGTCGACCAGCAGTTCTCGAATTGTCGTGTAGCGGCCGTCGTGCAGATAAGGAGCGGTACGCCAGACTTCGATCAGCGTCGGGGTATCAAACCGCTCCGTGAACTCGCCCGGACTCCGCGTTCCCACGTTGTGGGGCTTCAAGTCGGTATACAGCGGCGCTGGATGGCAGATGTGACAGCCCACTTGTTGGCTGTGGAACAGCTGCCGACCACGTTCTGCCGACGGACTCAGTCGGCCATCCACCAAATACGGACTCGGCACGACCGGCAGCGATTTGAGGTACGTGTCGATGTCGGCGGCGTCCTGCTCCGGCGGGACACTGAACAGGATGTGCGTGAAACCGGAACGTACCGCTTCCTCGGCGGTCATCCGCACCCCTTCGGCCATCGAGGGCGGTGTTACATGGGACAAGATCATGCTCTTGGTGTTCTTGGGATTGCCCACCCCATCGTTCATCAGATCCCAGTTCAAACCGTCCACACGCGCGTCCGGGTGGCAGCTGGCACAACTCTGCCAGTGCTGGTAACAGAGGGTGGCGTCGTGAAACAGCATTTCGCCTCGACGCCGCGGCGTCAGTTTCACAGAGGGCCCCAGCGCGATCGAGCCCACCCGTCCCTCGTCTCCCGTAGCGGCCAGATCGACCACGGCGATCGTGTCGCTGAAATACTCCGCAACGTAAACCTTGGCCCCGGCGATCGCGAGTCCGCGCGGGCCGTTGCCCGGCAGCTGGATCCGTCGCCACAGACTGGCCCCCAGGCTGGGATAGATCGGCCACACGCCCATCATCGGCGACATCGTCCGCAGAGCGTCCTTGCCGAGCAGGTCCGCGCGGTCGATGACGTTCAACTCATGCGTGCCGGACAGGCTGACACAGACCCATTTTCCGTCGGCCGTACAGGCCACGTCCCACGGCGTCGAGGCGCCCCGGTAGAACTCGTCCAGTCCGATCGTGGCCAGCAGCTTGCGTTGCGGCACGTCGATGATGCTGACCACGTTCACGTTGATCCAACCCGTGTCCACGCGAAACGGTACCATGCGAAAGTTGGACAGCAGGTGCGTGGCAAAGGCGTGCGTGCCGTCGGGCGACGTACAGATCCCGCGCAAGCCGTTCGAGCCGTCGGGCAAGTCGACCACGGTGGTGGCGAAGGTCTGGGCATCAAAGATGGACACGGTGGCCGCGCTATCGCCGGAAAAGGCCGCATCGGTTCGCGTGTTGGGCAGGTGGTTGGCCACCACGACCGTGCGGCCGTCACCCGTCACCGCAGCGGCGACCGGTTCGCGAACGGCGGCGACGCGCGCGAGCTGTTTGCCCTCCAACAGATCGATCACCGAAACGTTGTTCTCGAACCGATTGCAGACGTACAAACGCGTGCCGTCGGGACTGAGCGTGGCCCCAACGGCGGTATGTCCGGCGGGGATCGTGGCCAAGATCTGGCCCGAGGCCGCATCCAGCACGACGATCACGCTGTTTGGCGCCGCACAGGTCACGATCAACTTGGTTCCGTCCGGCGACAACGCGACGCCGCTGGGTTCGCCCGGCACCGCCACGCGGCGAAGCACCTCGCCGCCGGGCAACGCGACCCAGGCAACTTGCCGCGCGTCCGCACAGGCCACGTACAGCGTCCGTGCATCCGCGGACGCCGCCAGTGCGCACGGGCCCAGGTATCGTTCGGTTTCCTCCGTCGCGCGGACCGCCGGAATCGCTCCGCCTCCGGCCTGGAGCGAAAGCAGGAGTACCCCGATCGCCAGTCCGTAACTCCAGCCGTGTTTTCGGTTCATGCGAATCCCTTATTCGGTCGGTTGTGACATGTTCTTCCACGCTCGACGTTCGCCACGGGCCGACCAGGGGCCGACATCTCGACGCGAGCTTTCCAATATGCTGTAATTCTACGAATTCAATCGGTTCGTCCAACCCAAGGGAGGCCCATCATGTCCCAGATCACCAACCGGCGTCAATTCCTGAGCACAGCCGCTGGCGCAACCCTCGCGTTGCCGTTTGCCGCTACGGCGCCGGCCACGGCCAACGAGACCGCCCAGCCCCGCTCGCCACTCCAGATAGGCGTGGCCACATTCGGCTTTACCAACTATACCAACGCCGAGCTGGCCAAGGAATTAAGCGACCAAGGCATTCGCATCATCCAACTGTTCCTCAGCCAGACCGACAGCCGGTATTGGAAGTACAACAGCCGCTCCGACCTCTCGGACTTGACTCCGGACCGCTGCCGGGCGATCGCAGACACCTACCGATCGGCCGGAATTACGATCCATAGTATCGGCGTCTATACCAACCTGATCCATCCGGACCAGGCCGAGCGGCAGGCGAATCTCGATTACTTCGAGGCGATGATGCAGGTCGCACGGACGATGGGGGTCCAGCAACTGGTGACCGAAGCGGGCCACTTCCATTCCAATCAGCCCGAGCCGCCCGTACCGCACCACTTCCAGGAAGAAGTCTGGAAAACGATGGTGGCGACCGGCAAGGAGTTGGCGCGCCGCGCCGAGACCCACGACGCGACCATCCTGTTCGAGCCCTTCTTCCGCGGATTTCTGGCCAGCGCAAAACGGACGCGGGTGTTCCTCGAGGCGATCGATTCGCCACGGATTCGCGCCTTGCTGGACCCGGCGAACCTGTTGGAGGTGAATGACCTGGAGGAGATGTTCGAGCAACTCGCGCCGTGGATCGACTGCCTGCACGCCAAGGACCGCAAGCTGCACGTCGACCGCGGTGTCCCGGCGGGCCAAGGCGACTTGGACTACGAGCGATTCGTCAAGCTGGCGGCGGCCCGCACGCCCCACGCGCCGCTGATCCTGGAGTACGTCGGCCCCAACGACTATCAACAGGCTCGAACCCACTTGTTGGACGCGATCCGCGGGGCGGGGAATTAGACAGGGGGGAAGGGAGATCGGAGAGAGCGACGATCTGAAATCTTGGACCTGGCCTGGAGCAGGAGATTGAGCAGAATGCAAACCAGACAACTTGGGACCACCGGCCTGCAACTGACCACGATCGGCCTGGGCACGTGGGCGATGGGCGGCGGCGATTGGAAATTCAGCTGGGGGCCGCAGGATGACGCGGAGTCCATTCGCACCATTCACCACGCCCTCGACTTGGGCATTAACTGGCTCGATACCGCGGCGTTCTACGGCTTGGGGCACTGCGAAGAAGTCGTCGGACGCGCGCTGGCCGGGATGCGTCATCGTCCGCTGATCGCCACCAAGTGCGAGCGATGTTGGGACGAAAACGGGCAGATGATTCCGCGGCTCAAGAAGGAGAGCATCCAAGCAGAAGCGGAGGCCAGCCTGCGGCGACTGGGCGTCGAGGTGATCGACCTGTACCAGATCCACTGGCCGCAACCGGATGAAGACGTCGAGGAAGGCTGGGCGGCGATCGCGGACTTGATTCGCGCGGGCAAGGTCCGCTTTGGCGGCGTCAGCAATTTCAGCCTCAGCCAGTTGCAGCGTGCCCACGCCATCCATCCAGTGGCCTCGCTCCAACCGCCCTACAGCATGCTGGCACGCGGGGTCGAAGCGGAACTGCTGCCCTACTGCGCCCAGCAGGGGATCGGTGTCATCGCCTACAGTCCCATGCAGAAGGGCTTGCTGACCGGAAAAGTCACTGCCCAGTGGGTGGCTTCGCTGCCGCCTGACGACCATCGCCGCAGCGATCCAAAATTCCAGGATCCGCAACTGACGGCGAATCTGGCCCTGGTCGAAACGCTGCGTGAAATCGCCGCGGCCAGCGGAAACACCGTGGCACAGTTGGCCATCGCCTGGGTCTTGCGCCGCCCCGAAGTCACGGCCGCCATCGTCGGAGCCAGACGCCCGGAGCAGATCGAGCAGACGATTGCCGGAGGCGATTGGCAGCTCGACGAGTCACAACGGGCGGCGATCGAGGTCTTGCTTGGCAAGCTGCCGTAAAGCGGTCGGAAGCTCACCCTGTGGCCGACGTTACGGCTGCACGCTGAACTTGTGCACCGTGACGTGGTGATATGTCTCGCCGGGGCGGAGCACGGGAGACGGGAACTGGGGTTTGTTCGGCGAGTCGGGATAGTGTTGCGTTTCCAGACAGAAACCGTGATACGGCCCGTACGGCCGGCCGCCGGCTTGCCAGCGGTCGCTCAAGAATCGGGCGGTGAAAAACTGTACGCCGGGCTTGGTGGTCCAGACGTCCATCACGCGCCCGCTGGCAGGATCCACGACGTGAGCCGCCAGAGCCAGCGACTCGTTGGGCCGTTTGTTCAACACGTAGCAGTGATCGTAGTTCTGCCCCTCGACCTGCTCGATCCGAGCGCCCATCGCGTGCGGCTTGGTAAAGTCCATCACCGTGTCCTTGACGTTGCGGATTTCCCCCGTGGGCACTTTCTGGTCGTCGGTGGGCAGATAGGCGTTGGCGTATAGCGTCAAGCGATGGCCGAGCACGTCGCCCGAGCCGGCGCCGGACAAGTTCCAGTAAGCGTGGTTGGTCAAGTTGACGACGGTCGGTTTGTCGGTGGTTGCCGTGTAGTCCATTGTCAATTCGTTTTCGTCGCTCAATTCGTATCGCACCGCAACCTTCAGCGTGCCGGGAAAGCCTTCGTCGCCATCGGGACTGACCAGCATCATTTCGACCGCTGCCGCACCATCGCGCGGGCTGGGCTTGGCATCCCAGACCTTTTTGTGAAATCCGTCACGCCCGCCGTGGATGTGGTTCTGGCCGGCGTTGGGCGTCAGCGGATATTCCACGTCGTCGATCGAGATCTTGGCCCCACCGATGCGATTGGCAAAGCGGCCGACAACAGAGCCGAACAGCGGATGCCCGCGCAGATAGTCCTCGTGCGAGTCCAGCAGCAGCGTGATGTTCGCCAACTGGCCGTCGCGATCAGGCGTTTTGACCGACAGGATGGTGGCTCCGTGGGTCATGACCTTGACTTCCAAGGCGTGCGAGTTGGTCAGCGTGTACACATCGACCGGCGTCCCGTCGGGCATCTGGCCGTAGGGCGACTTGGTAACGGCGGGCGTGTGCGGAATATCGGCCGCGGCAAGCTGCAACGGAGCGGTCGCGGCCAGCGCCAGAGGCCAGCTTGCAACAACAGCCAAGAGAGCCAAACGCGGTTGGAAAAACGCAGTTGTCATGACGTGGAACCTTGCAAGCAAAATGACGGTGTTTCCGTTGGAGCCCAGCCTTTCGGCTGCAAAGCCGCGCCAAGCCCCGCGGGGACGGGCTGAAAACTGGACTCCAACGTTACGATTCCGGCCTCCCTCTCCTTTGTGCGGCGATTTTCCGCCCGCGTTAGGCCGTGGCCTGTTCGATCATGGCCAGCGTTTCGTCGATCTGGGCGGTGCTGGTAAAGCCGATGGTAAAGGCGTCGACGCAGCCCAGGCCCAGGACGTATTTCAGCGACTGCAGACGTTTTTCCGCCGAATCGAACCCGGTTTCGCCAAAGATCTTCATCCCCAGCACGCCGTGGCCCCGGTCGTGCATCTTGCGGATTTCCGCCGCCACCTTTTCCGGCGTATCGTCCATCTTTTCGCCGAACGGATTGATGCGCACCAGATGAACGTCGATCCAATCGCAATCGGCCGACGTCACCAGCGGCGGGAATCCGTGGCAGGATACGCCCACCGAACGGACACGGCCTTTCTCTTTGGCATCGTACAGGACGTCCATCACCGGCCGCATGTCCGTGTCCCAGCCGCCCTTGGTCATGCAGTGCATCAACAGCGTGTCCAAGGTCTGCACGCCCAATTCGCGGCGGAACCGTTCGATATCGACCTTGGCCACCTCCGGATGCTTGGCCGTCGTCTTCGTCTGGATGAAATACTTGTCGCTCGACACGCCCTGCAGCGCGGTGGAAACCAGGTAGTGCATCCGGTAACTGTCGGCCGTGTCGATGTAATACACGCCGCAGTCGAGGGCATGGCGGACCAGCTTGGTAAAGCCGGCTTCGCCCAACGCACGCTGCTCGTTGCCGCCGCGCGTACCCGTGCCGATTCCCAGAATCGAGGTCCGAACACCGGTCTTGCCCAGCGTGACGACGTCCGAGCCTTTCTTCGGGACTGGCGGAGTTGCTTCGGACGCCCAGCCGGCCTGATTGGCCACCACCGCTGCTCCGGCAGCCGCCGTTCCGAACACAAATTGACGACGTGAGATATTGACCATGATGAGTCCCTTTCTTGGAGCCAAGGCATCGGATGTTTGACGGATTGACGCATCAACGGGAATCAGTGTACCAAATCGGCGAAGAAATACATCGCGGGGATGGCATTCTGCCAAAGACACAGGCCGAAGATCCGCCGTCTGTGGAAGAGCCGACGGCCCCTGTTGCACAAGTCACCGTTGCACCGATTGACGGCCATGCCAGATATGAGACACTAGTGACAGGTGGTGCCTCGATTTGGGCGTGCCCGCAGTCGGCTGAACGGAGCGATCTATGTCGGAAGTCAATTATTTCGAGAAAGAAGGGGTTACCGTCGTCGTCCTGTTGGAACCGACGTTGATCAAGGACGCGTCGGTCCAGGAAATCCGGCGGAATATCGAGGAACTGTTGACGCAACAGGGCGTCACCAAGCTTCTGGTCGACTTTCGCTGCGTCACTCTGGCAGGCTCTGCCACCTTGGGGATGTTGATTCGCGTCAAGTCGAAATGCGCGCTGCGAGGCTGCCGCTTTGCCCTATGTGGTCTTCAGCCCGCGGTGCGAGAGACGTTTCGCATCACGCAACTGGACAAAATCTTCGAGATTTACGACGACATCGAACCGGGCGTGGCTGCGCTGCAAGGCCCACCGGCGGCAGAGGCGTAGAAGAGCAATCGCCACGTTACGGCTACTTACCGCCCCCCGTCGCCTTGAGCTTCTGCGCCTCGTCCTCCAAGTCGGCGATCTCCTTGGTCAGCCGCTCGACTTCGCCCGCTTCGTCAGGCTGCCTTTTCGCGCCTGCCAGCTTTTGGCGAAGCAACTGGAGATGTTGGTGGACGGTATCGAGCTTTTTCTTGATGCGTTTATCCATAATCCATCCGCCCTACGCAGGTCCTGCGGTTGCCCGTTGAAAACCGTCCATCGCCCTGTCCCGAGTATCGACGATATCGAACAGCTGGTTTAGCCGGGTGATGACGAACACCTCCCGGATTTCCGGCGTCATATTACACAGCTTTAACTGGCCCGACTTGCCTTTGACCTTTTTGTCCAAAATGATCAGCTTGTTCAACGCCGCACTGGAGAGGAACTCGACGTTGCCAAAGTCCAGCAACACATCTCGCTTACCATCCTTTTCGATCAGCCGCAACAGTTCTTCGCCTAACTCTAAGATCTGCGCCGCCTCCAGGATCTTCCGTTCGTTGAAATATACCACGGTGATTCCACGGATTTCGGAGACGTCGATGCGTTGGTAAGCCGACATGAGTTTCAATCCTTCAGATGATCCTGTTTTCCGGCCAACAGCGACCGCGCCGCAGTCAGTCCATGAGCATAACCCCACGATTATGGTAACTTGATGCAATGCTGGCGTAAAGGGCTCTGTTGGGAATGGTTTTGTCGGGAATGGTCTCTTAGCCTTGCGGCTGCTCGGGCTTGGCCAATTCGGCTGGGATGGGCTTCGCCGCCGGAGGCCAAGGCGCCGGAGAGGCCACGCGGAAATAGCCATCCGCCGACAGGCCGGACGCAAGCTCCCGGGCCTCGACTTGCCAGATTCCAAATGGATCGTTGGCCGCAATGTCCAGGACCAGTTCGACACGGCCATCGACCGCCCCGTACGCTCCGCTGAATTCCGCCACACGGCCCGCCGGATCGCGGACGCGAATCTCGACGGGCACCACGCCGCCCACCGCCCTGTTTTCGGCGTCCAAGACGCGGACGATGCATCGCGCTTGGGATCCGAGCAGAACCTGTTCCGGCGTTTCGACCCGAACCCCGGCAATGGCTTGCGCGCAGACCATGTACAGCCCGCCGTCGCAAGGCCCCAGCGCCGCACGAAATTCCAATCGGCCATCGACAGCGCCCGCCAACACCGGACGGCTATGGACCAGGTCGTAGACCGCGCCGGCGTCGCGTTGCAGGACGACGCGAGCCTCGGCAGGCAAGCCATTCTCCATCACCAGTCCGTGCTGGCCAACGTATTGTCCGTATTCGCGGCGGTCGTTGAGTACGAACACGTAATCTGTCTGACCGTACTGGCGAAGGTAGGGGATGACGTCCGGCTCCGTCGTGTCTACCGCACGGCGATAGCGAGGATCGAGTCGAGTTCGCAATTCGGCCGCCCGAGCCTGCAACGCCTGTTTGTCGGCGTCCGCCCGGCCTGTCCGCTGGTAGACCGCCACAACGATGTCCGGCTGGACGGCCGGGCATGTCCGTTCGTCCCCCACGACGATCCCGCCCGCCGCCTGAAAGGCCTTGATTCTGGCCGTCACCGTCTCGGTCAACACGTCGCAATCGGGCATGACCAGCACGCGATAGCCGTCCAAGCCGCGGGCGGCGACGGTCTCGTCCAAGACGATCTCCGGCTGCAGATGAGCGTACTGCAGAACTTGATAACAGTCGCCTGCCCAGCCGCCGCTCCAGCCGTAGGTGCCGCGGCGCGCAAACATCTCGGACGCGAAACTCTCCAGGAACGCCACGTCGCTCTTGGCGGCCGGAACTTGCAACAGCGTGGGCCCCAAGGGCCGAATCACTTGCCGGATCAAACGCGCCAGTTCGTGCTGGGTGTCCGGATGCGTATAGCGGTATCCTCCCGGACCGTCGCAGGGCACCAGCGACTGCCACCCGTGGTACATGATGCCTCGGATCGGCCGCGCGATCTTTGTCCAGAAGGCTTCGCGCAAGTGCAGAGGCGCGATCGTGATGAACGGCGCATCAGGCTGCTCGATCTCCCACGGTGCCCGGTACGGCAGCGCCGCGCCAGGCGTCTTTGGCTCCGGCGCCGTCTGGCTACGATACCAGATGACCTGCGTCATCTTCATCACCTGCTGGGACCGCTCCGCCGCCGCCGTCGCCAGCAACTCGTCAGTCGCCACAGCGATTCGGATGGGGTCGGGATACGAATAGGTCCACTGGCTGAGCACATCGACGCTGCCGCCGCTGCCGGAGACCCTCGCCACACGGACCGCCGGATCATGAAACGTCCAGAACTCGGGACGGTTCATCGTGGCCAATCCCTCGTGCAGCCGCGAATTGAGCCCATTCCATCCGTCGCCGGATTGCCAGTACCAGCGGAAGTATACCAACAACGGATGATCGTCTGGGATCACGCGCGATGCCGGAAAGCCGTCCAGCTTTGTATAGTCCACGCCGCGTGACGTGACGATTTCTTTGGGAATCTCGAATCCGGCATGCTGGCGGAACGCCGCGAAGTCCTCCGCGTGAAAACAGGGGCGAGCGTGATCGCGGACCTCGGTGTGCAGCAACGCTCCGCCAAAGGCCGGGAAATGCCCATAGGTCTGGCCTACCGACTGACCGACTCGGAAACAGAAATCCTGCAACGGCGGCAACAGCCCGCAGATGTCCTCGCGGGTGGCGTACGGTTTCCCATCGCGTCCCACCCGCTGCAACGCCTCGCGGCCGCGCATCGCCCCGCCGGGCGACAAACTGGCGACTACCGTCAAATCGCGCGCCAAGGCTTCGTCCAGGGTGCGTTTGCTGCGTGCGACCGTCTGCTCGTCGGCAGCCTGCACCGGACCATCCGCGTCCCAGATGCGGGCATAGTCGGCACCCAGTCCCAGGACGTGCGTAAAGCCGATCTGTTGCAGCCGGTCGGCCTCGCGATCCACGCCTCCGTAGATCCCCCACATCAGGACCGGGAACTGATGGGCCGGACGCCGCGGCACCACACGCAGCGAGAGACGCTCTTCGAGCGATTCGCCCTGGGGTTCCGGCAACTCGAGCCGGGCGACCAACGCATACTCGTCCGGCCGCAGCGATGTGTCGACCGGGTACTCGACCGCCTGAGCCTGGCCCGGGGCGAGGTCCTGCAAGGCGAAGGTCTGCTCGGCAATCCCCTGCAGGGAAACGTGTACCGCAGCCGTTGCCAACGGTTCGCGTCGAAGGTTGGTGACGGCCAATTTCAGCCGCACGTTCGGTTCGTGGCGGACGAACACGCGGCGGTCGGAAACCTGCTCCAGCCGCACGCGACGAAACTCGCGGATGCCGGACGTGATCCGCACCTGGTCGATGAAGCCCGGAAAGCCGTGAAAGTAACTGCCGATGCGGTCGCCGATCGACAGCGGATGCTTGCCGGCGCTGAGCGCCTTGCGCGCCGGGAAATCGCCGCCGCCCCACGAGCGGCCGTCCAGATAAAACCGTCCGCTGCCGGCCCCGTCGTATGTGAACGCGATGTGCCGCCAGCGCCCCGGCTCGAACCGCGCCGGCTGGGAATAGTACGTCTGCGAATCACCGCCGAACCCCAGGTTGGCGTGCAACGCCCGATTGCCGCTGCGGTCCGCCGCGCCCAAGATCAGCTGATAGTCGTCGTGGGCGACGTACTTCTTGTCCAGCAGAAACGATTCCGGGTAGGTTTCGTTCAGCTGCTCTTTCGGCCGGATCCACATCTCGATCGTAAACGCGCTGCTTGGACTGAGCGCCGGATGGGATGGCACCAGCGCCCGGTGGCGTTTGTCCTCGACCGGCCAGCCGGCAAAACACTCCAGGCAACTACCAAAGCGGCCTTCGGCGGCGATCCCCGCATCCTGCAGCGTGGCGTCATGCCCGCGTCCCGACGCATCGGCGGTTTCCGCGCCGGCATTGAACTGCCACAAGCCGATCACATGCGGCCCGGTCGCGTCCTGGCCCGCATACTCTGCGTCCCAGGGTTCACACAGCGAGACCGTATCCAGCCCCCGCGCGGCGGTTGCCGTCAGGCAGGCGGCCAGAATGGCGATCACGGGCACCGCGGTTAACAGGATGCTCCGTTTCATGGGGTGTTCCTTTGTCGGCAAGGTGCCAATCGTGACGCCGCTCGAACGTGCCGTCGTTGAACGCTGAAATAACGCCCAGGTTCGATGACGTTGATGTTCGGGCTTGCCGGGTCACCTGTCAACACCCCTCGCGGCGCTCGCCCGCGCGACGTTCCTCTTCGCGCCCGACAGCCCCTTGCAACCGCCCCTTGCAACCGCCCCTTGCAACCGATCCGTTGCAAGGTCCGCCGCCACCGTCTACATTGAACGGCTGGCTGAGCCGGTTTGCAGGCTGGCCGCTGCATCGTTTTCCTTCCCTGTATCCCCTGAGGAGTCCCCTGATGAGTCAAGTTCCTTCGTCCCGGCGTGAATTCCTAAAGCGTTCGGCCGTCGCCGCCGGCACGGTCGCGACCCTGCACAGCGGTCTGGCCCGCAGCGTCCACGCGGCCGGCAGCGATCTGATGAAAATCGCGTTGATCGGCTGTGGCGGCCGCGGTACCGGCGCCGCCAACGACTGTTTGAATGCCGCGAAGATTCTCAACCAGCCGATGAAGCTGATCGCCGTGGCGGACGCGTTCGAAGACCGGACCCGCGGTTCGCTCGGACACCTGCAAAAAGCCTGGCCGGAACAGGTCGACGTCCCGCCGGAGCGGGTCTTCGCCGGCTTGGACGCCTATCAAAAGGCCCTCGAATGCGGAGCGGACCTGGTCGTCATGGGCTCGCCTCCTGGTTTTCGTCCCGAACAGTACGCGGCGGCGATCAAGGCCGGCAAGCACGTGTTCATGGAAAAGCCCTGCTGCACAGACGCCCCCGGCTATCGCCAATTGGTCGAGGCCAACAAGATGGCCGACGAGAAAGGACTCAAGGTCGTGGTCGGCCTGCAACGGCATCATCAGGCGGGTTACATTCAGGGGATCCAAGAGATCCACGAGGGCAAACTGGGCGACATCGAACTGCTCCGCGTCTACTGGAACGGTTCGGGCGGTGGCGCTCGCGATCTGGGCCCGCGCCCCCAGGATGATCCCAAGGAGATGGAATTTCAGATCCGCAATTGGGGCTGCTTCCGCTGGTTGTACGGCGATAACATCGTCGAGCAGCATGTCCACAACATCGACATCGGCAATTGGGTGATGTGCCAGGACGGCGACGCGCAGAAGGCGCATCCGGTCGAGGCCAACGGCATGGGCGGCCGCGTGAACCGCGGCAACTATGGCGACATCTTCGATCATCATTTCGTCGAGTTCACCTATGCGAACGGCACGAAGATGTACAGCCAGTCGCGCCACCAGCCCGGCACGTGGGATGCGGTCAGCGAATACGTGCATGGCAGCAAGGGACAGCGCGGCGTCGCGACCGGCGGCGGGCCGAATCTGGAAAGCGGCAACCCGTATGTGCAGGAACACGTGGAATTGATCAAAGCGATCAAGAGCGGCGACAAGCTGAACGAGGGCTGGTTCGGCGCCGTCAGCAGCATGACGGCGGTCATGGGCCGCATGGCTACCTACTCGGGCGTGGTCGTGAAGTGGGACGACGCGATCGCCAAGGGGCCGCAAGAGAGCCCCGAACGGTTCGCTTGGGACGCGGTGCCCCGCCACGTGCCCGGGGCCGACGGGTTCTACCCGTTCCCGATTCCCGGACAGTACAAGCCGTTCTAGCCGCCGCGGCGTACCAGGGCAGAAAAACGTGGGTAGCAGCTGGCTGAAGCATGGGCGGCAGAACGATGGAAAGAGCTTCGCCTTTGGGGTCCGAGCACAGCCGATTTGCTCGGACCTCGAAGGGGAAGAGGAGAGCCTTGCTTTACTCGTCGGACTGCGGTGTGTCCGCTGCCGCCGTTTTGCAGCGTTCCAAGGCCCACTCGCACGCCTCTCGCACCAGCGGCTCGGGATCGTCCCGGCCGCGGGCGAGGGCCTCGGCCAGGCCGGGATCCCCCTGATTTCCGGCTGCGATGGCGACGTTCCGCAGCAGGCCGCGCCGTTTGGCTCGCCACAACGGCGTGCGGCGGAATCGCTGGCGAAAATCATCGTCGGTCATCGCCAGCAGATCGGCCAGCGATGCCGAATTACTGCCTGCGGCGGGGGCGAACGCGTCTTCGCCGCTGATCGGCGCTCGGCGATTCCACGGGCACACTTCCTGGCAAATGTCGCAGCCGAAGATCCAGTCCCCCACGCCGGCTCGCAACGGCGGCGGTATCGTGCCGCGCAGCTCGATGGTCAAATAGCTGATGCACCGCGTCGCGTCCAGGACATACGGCTCGGCAAACGCCTGTGTGGGGCAAGCGTCCAAACAGGCTCGGCACGTGCCGCAGTACTCGCCTTCGTGCGGCGGATCGTAGTCCAGTTCCAGGTCCGTTAACAGCGCCGCTAGAAGGAACCAGCTGCCGGCGTCTCGATGGATCAGCATGGTGTTCTTGCCGATCCAGCCCAGTCCGGCCAAACGGCCGAATTCGCGTTCCAACAGCGGAGCCGTATCGACCACACCCCGCACCGACGCGCCGGAAACCTGCTCGGCGAGCCACCGGGCCAGTTCGCGGAGCCGCTCATGAATCACATCGTGATAGTCGGACGTGCCCCAGGCATAACGGGAAATGCGAGCCTGTCCGCTCTGGCACGGGACCGGCTCGTCCGTGCGGTATTGCATCCCCAGCATCACCAGACTGCGGACTCCGTCCAGGATATGGCGGGGATCCGCGTAAGCCTCCCGGCGGGCCGCCAAATACTGCATCTCGCCCGCGTAGCCGGCGTCAAGCCAAGCGTGAAAACGATGCAGGCCCTCGGGGGTAACCGCCGGGCAGACGCCGACCAAACCGAAGCCGGCCTGCAACGCCCTCGCTTTCAGGCCCTGTGTCAACGATGCGGCCGTCAAGCATTCGCCCCCTTTGCGTCAAGAGTCCGCATTTCCGGATTTCGTCGCCATTCTACCGCGCCTCGCGCGACAAGGGGACGGGGGTCGTTTCTGAATAACATGAGCCAGTCTCAGCTGGCCGTAGCGAGACGCGCAGCGATTCGTGACTCAAACCCTGGAGGGCTGGCGGTACGTGATCAACGTCACCTGCTCGTCTACCTGGCCTTGTCCCGTTTTGGCCGCCGTCCCAAGATCTCGCAGCTGCCCATTGGCATCCAGCGGGACGTCAAAGCGTTCTTGGGCAGCCAATCTTGTCGATCCTGTTGATCCTGTCCACATTATCCCAATCAGACCACTTCGGAGAAAACCGACCGGCGTGAATTGTTGTGGAAAGCAAGACAGGATGTACACAATTGACAGAATAAGAGCCCGGAGAATTCGGGAACCGGAGATCGCCCGGCACAAGACGGCCGTTCGGCGGCCCAGCAACATGCTCCGAATCAGTCGGCTTCAGCCGACTCCCTGTCTGCCACCAGTTTCCAACTGGTGGTTGGCCTGTTCCGAAAGGGAGCCGAAAAGGGGGGAGCCGAAAAGGGGATAAGTCCAATTTCGTTGGTTCCCTGGGACGCTCATTGCTTCTTTCGCGGTCGCCCTCGGGGGCGCAGCGTGAACTCCAAGCCGAGTTGCTTGGCGGTGCTCTGTTGCCAGACCTCGTCTCCGAACGGGCCGCCGCATCGAACCGACCTGCGCATGGCGTCCAACTCGCCTTCGGTCTGAACTGCGTTCACCAGACCAACCCAATTCCTCCGACGCAGTATCGGCCAGTCGCACAACCGCACGGTCTCCTGCAAACGCTGCCGCCCTACCCGCTGCGCCAGGCTGCACCACCGCCACTGGTCGGCTCGCTCTGAGGCGCCAATGTTGGACAGCAGACAATAGGCCAACACCCGCATCGGCGCGGCCTCCCGGGTCTGGCCGAACAACCATCGGAAGGCGGCGTAATCGTCTTCGTTCCCGAAAACGGTGCGCTGGTCGTTGCCACGATTCAAAACGTGGAAGATCATCCCTCCCGGCGCGACTCGTGCTGCTCTGGAAATGCGAAGCAGATTACCACAAGCATCCGCCTAAGTCAGTAATGGGACTTATCCCCTCCTGCCCGCGCCGACGACCAGCAGGCCGTTTTTTCGGGGGCGTTCGCGGCCGATCGGGTTGGGGAAACCGGGCCGCATTTCGCCATCGGCGCGTAGCGGCCTCGGACCGGGTGTGTGGCGGCAAAAACCAGAAGGTCGCCCGGAACGCCTTTTCCGCGCCCTGCGGTGTTGGCGACGATGCAACGCAAGCGGAAATCGTGTAGAATCAGTGGCGAACCGTGTGAGAACCGTTCGCGGAGGGAAACGACCATGGCGAAGATGATCGAAATCGACGACAGTGCCTACGTTCGTCTGGAGCAGGCACGCCGTCCTGACGAGGACTGGTCGGCGCTCATCCGACGTTGCGTGCGGGTTCGGCCGTCCTACGAGGATGTCTTGCAGAAACTGCGAAGCCTTGATGTATCTCCGGAGGCTTTGGACGCCATCGACGACGCCGTGACTCGCCGCCGACAGGCTGCCCCGTCGCGGAGAACGTCTTAGATGGCGATCCTGGACACGACCTTTCTGATTGACCTGATGAAGGAATCCAAGGCCAATCGTGCCGGTCCGGCTACGGCGAAACTCGGCGAGTTGATGCAGCGCGGCGAGGAATTGCGGGCCGCCGTGTTCACGGTCGGTGAGTTGTACGTCGGCGTCGCCAGAGGATCTCAACCGGACAAGGAGCGGCAGGCCATCGAGGCGTGCTTGGCTGTGCTGGAGATTGTCGGGTTCGAGGAATCGACGGCGCGGATGTTTGGCCATCTGGTAGGCCAATTGGAACGTAAAGGCCAAGTCATCGGTGACATGGACGCCTTGATCGCCAGTGTGGCCTTGGAGCAGGACGAGTTGTTCGTCACCCGCAACACGGGGCATTTTCAGCGCGTCCCCGCTCTTCGGGTCGAAGAATATTGAAGAGGCAGGACCGTCCGGGGCGAGTCGCCGCCGAAACTTGGGAAAAGGGAGGAAATGTGAACAGGGATATGCGCTGTTTTTAAGGGTCGATGTTGCGTCTGTGAAAGGACCGGAAAAGACCGGAAAGGGGAACGACGAGCGCACCGCGCTGTCGCGTCGGTCTGCCGGGTCCTGCCTGGTCGCTGGCGGCAGCGCGTCACGATCCTGGGGCCCCGGTCGAATACATACGTGCGGTCGGCTTCCACCGCCCGATCCGGCACGGCTCGCTCATCGTTCTCCCCGCCGCCATCGGGCGTGACGTCGATGCGGGCCGGCACGAACTTGGCCACTTCGAAATGCGTGTGCAGCCGCAACTTCACCAGGCCGCTGCCCGTCTCGTGTTTGAGCCCCATGGCTTGGACCAACAGCGGCAAGGCGGACAGCAACGTGCCATCCACCAGCGTCAGCGTGCCCGGCACTTCAGGCCCTGCAGATCGGAGGCCATGATCGGGCGGCGTTTGGGCCGGCCGCGTCGTTTTGCGGGCGGCTCGCCTGGCTCCGTTAAACCGAAAGAAAGCATAATCAGAAAGGGCTTGTCGAAGACCAAGACGTGTTTTGTCGGGGGCGATGGAGGACGTCCTCCGCAGCCGACGAGGGATATGTGGGACTCGGAACGCAGCCGGACTCCCTTCTCGTCGAATTGGTATCTTATATTTTGAAGGGCACTTAGGACCTGTAGGTCGTCGGCGATCTTTGGATTCTTGTGAAGTAGTCGCTTGCCTTCGAGTTCGGTATATCTGCGTGTAATGTCGAAGTTGAGTTTGGGTATCCGGCTTCCGCGTCGGACAGTTCTTCACCTGTCATGCATTCTACCGCGTGCAACACTCCACCATTCATCGCGAGACCATGTGCATGAAGCAAGTCTGCAAGAGCGCGATCCCCAGGCAAAGCTCGAAGCGGGTCTTCGCCACAAGCCCGATCGGTTCGGCCATGTCGTCTCCCAGGCTAACGGCAACCATCACCGAGTGGCCGCCAAAGAAGCTTCTAAAGTTGAGCGAGGCCGACCGGCCACTTCGGTGCATGGTTTTGTTCGTCCCATTGAGTTGCCCCGCCGAACTACCGGTCCGGTGTTGATGGAATCGTCGGAGGTGACGAAGTTTGCGTGCTCTGCACCGGAGTTGGGAACACTTTGCCATCCAAATTGGGGTCAATTGGAGGTGGAAATGTCTCACCCGGTTTTACTCGACGATATGGTAAAGGATAAGGATTTGGCACTGGCGGTACGCCAGTTGTCACCGGAGTTGGGGACGAAGCCCAAAACGAAACATATGTTTTCAAACAATCAAAAAACATTGGGGAACGATTTGCGGAGTATGACATCGGAAGAAAAACCGTAGATTCTAACGAGGTCGCTGTTGATCGAGATAGCAAGCCACGATCGACCAATAATGCTACCGGGCCGACAGCAAGCTGGGAAATCGCAAATGCGGCTAGGATGACGGAAACGACTTCTACTGGATGCGAGTACATCCATTTACTTTTTACAGCGTTATTGGCAGTCATTTAGTAACCTCCATCTGTTTACCGAAAGGACGAACGAATAGCAACGACTGCGGTAACGGGGCCGCCGCCAAAACATTTTGATTTCATAACCCGCGTCATCGGCGGCTCCCGTTCACCGCTTGGTTATCGGGCGTATTCGAGTCGCTGAACGATCGTCGTCACGTTATCAGATTCGGCATACTGGGATCTAATCATGTACTTGCCGGCGGGAAGATTGATCTCGATCCTTGGAGCAGTGTCACCGACAAAAGTGCATGTGTCCATCAGCGTGTAGTCCGCTGACTGTGCGTCCCACTCAATCTGTTCAGTCCAGTTGTTCGTTTTGGATATAGCCTTGGCAAACGCAATCAATTGTTCAAGCGATTCCGCTCCGACCCACCGAATGAACAAACCACCGTCTTGGTCTGGCAACCAGTAGATGTCGGACGGGAGATCGCCAAAAACGATGATTGGCGCTCCCCAAGGCCGGATGATACCACAATAGTCATTCACTGAGCATGCAAGCCGGTATAATCCTGCGTCGAGTGTTGGTTCATTGCCGAGTTCAGTGATCCAGCGGTCCACATCTCGTGTTGGTAGCAGGACTCTCGGTCCTCCAAGGCTGGACACATGCTGCATTTGATTAGCCCGATAACACGATACTAATTATCGCCAACAAAACCCCTGATAACTCGATTATCAGCGGGATTATCAAGCCTGATTGATAACATTATCACCCACTTTACAGGCACGCAAGAGGGGGTAGTAATTTACCTGGTGATAATGCGTGAAAAGCCTATCTGGCCGTAAAGGTAGGCAATTTAGGCAGTATGCATCGTCTCAAGAAGGCGACACGAGTGCGTGTGCGACATAAGGCGTTGGAGACGGAGCGGGCTTATGTGGGCTGGGTCGAGCGGTTCATTCAGCATTACAAGTTCCCGGATCTGGCGAGCTTTGGCGAAAGGGAAATCAAAGCATTCCTGACCGATGTGGCTGTGGAGAGGGACGTGACCGCGGGGACGCAGAACCAAGCCAAGTGCGCGCTGCTGTTCCTGTATCAGACCGTGCTCGGCCGAGAATTGGGGTTTTTGGACGTGGGTCCAGCGACCAAGCCGAGTCGGCTGCCCGTGGTCTTGAGCCGGCCGGAAATCGGGCCGCGGTTGCCGGAATTCCGGGGGTTGCGGCTGCTGATGTCCGCAATAGCATCTGCACGAAACACAAGCTGGCAGGAACAGGGTACCTTCAAAGGTTCTGCTGTTGCGCATGCGGCTGAGTGGGCATTTATGCGTGCCAGTGCCTTTTCGAGTGCTCCGGATCCCAGCAACGCCCGCCACGAGGCAGCGGCAGTTCGCTGGTCACTGCAGGATTGCCGTATTGCCGCGAGTTCAATCTGCTGGCGGTGGGGATTCCTCCGGTAACCTGGGTTAAATCGCCTTAAAGGCTGTGAAAAAATCGCCTTGCAGGGTCGGGCGGGACGCTTTTGCCGTCCGCAAATGGGGAGGTGCGACGGGACGGTAACGCTTGGATTGAACCTTTGGCATCTGGGGAATGGGGGCAGTATCGTCGGTCTCGTCGCATAATGCCTAAGTCGGCCAAAGTTGGAAACAAATCCGCTAGCGAAGTGGTAAAGGGCTGGAATCGCAAGCCCCAGTCTTGGCGGCTTTTTGGCCATATTTATTGCTCCACCATGCTTGCATTGGTGGGAGCCGCCGACGATCATATTCGGCTATTCTGATGGCGGCTCTGCCGGCATTAAAGACGGGTGCCAGGCCAGTGACGATGGACCTTGGAGGGTGAATAGTGGCTGTTCTCCCGGTTGATGTTGATTTAGCGTTGGGTGACGACCAAGGCGTAGATCTGGCGTTGATCCAGTGGCACACACCGGTTCCGGATCCGACTGCGCAAGATCTCGCGATCGCGGCATACATCGCGAAGGGCAAGGAGGGTATCCTCAGTGAGCTCATTGCCTGGCTAGGTGATGACCCTCGGCGGTGCAAGACGTACCGGCCCTTGTTTGTTGTGGCGCCAGAGCTTTCGCTACCCTATTCTTTAGACAACAAGTTAATGGAGTTGGCGAGTAGCGTTGAGCGCCCCGTCGTGATCATTGCTGGTTTCGAATACCTAGCTTGGGAGGATTACCAGGCTGCCGTTAGGCGTTCCAAAAACCCAGGCTCTGAACGTGACTGGCTGAACAACCCCGATGCTCGGCCGTACGTCAATGCAGCGAGGATCCTCATACGCGATTCCTCCGGCACCATCAGTCAATTTGTCCAACCCAAGCAATACCCCGCTGACCCTGAAGCCCACTTGCTTCCCAAAGGGTTGCCAGCGATTCTGTTTCGCTCGCAGGCCGCACCAGGGCAACGAATTAACTTCGCAGCTCGCGTCTGCAGCGACCTTTCACATCCAGACAAAGCGAGGCAGTTCAGACGTGATTGCGCATTGGCTGCTCCCGCTAGCCCTCTTGATATCACTTTTGTCCTTCAGTGCAATGAGGACCAAGCCGCAACTCAGTTTTTGCAGTCGATCCAAGCTTATTTCGAGCCACCCGTAGCCATGACAGAGACGGACGTTGGCTGCCTCGTCTTCGTAAACAACGCAGGGTCAGAGAGGGGTAGTTTACAGCAGTTCGGGTATTCTCAAGCGTTACGTCACCTATCTGTTATCGACGAACGCACGTTTTCAGACCGTGCTTGAAACACCGAATGACGATTTGCGTCACTTTCTGCGCGAGTGCGGGGCAGAAATCGCGTTCTTCGCGGAAGGCTGTGAGGGCAAGGCATCGGTGCAACAGGACTGACGCGTTTCCTATGCACGTTGACGCATAGCGACGCGTCCGCCGCTAGTATTTGAGAAGATACTTTCTCGATGACAATGATGCGGCCGGATTCGACTTCTGGTCATCTCGATACGGGATGCTGCCGCCGCCGCTCATCCCCAGAATACACTCACACAGCGTTTCGACCCCCTACCCCCCTATCAGTAGCCCCATGTCGCGAGTTACATGCCCCCCGCACGCGAGCTGCTTGCCAGTCAAAGCACTGCCATGTCCGACCAGCCAACCACTAGCCGCAGTGAGGGCGCTACAACGTCGCTGAAAACGCGCCAAACGGCCAATCCGTTCCGCCTGTCCATTTCCAACTGCAAAGGAATTTCGGACACTCCGTAGAAATCTAGCTGGCGAAAAAAATCCAAAATTATATTACGCACGTCCCCAGCTAAACGGCCTCAATCTGCGTCACTTCCAAGTAAAGGCCGTCGGACCGATCCTGACACTTCACCTCGCGAATCACGAACCGCATGTCCGGATAGAACCTGCTTTTGCGAGCTGCCAATTCGAGCACCTTGTCTCGCGTATCCAGGTCGGCTTTCCGAATCCGATGGGTGGGGCACTCGAAGCGCTCAATGAATAAAGCAATCATTTCCTCCGCTTCGCTTGGCCCGCGTACGGATACATTCCACGCCACCATAGCCAGCGACAGGAACAGATGGAGGTCCTCGCGGTTTGTTGCGGAATTGATGAAATCGCCTCCCACATCCTTTAAGGCGGCGGTCACGTCGAGTTCCGGTGATTTCTGCTCGGGTCTGTCAGCGGTCATGTGTTTGGTTCGTGGTGCGTGGGCGCGTGGGTTTCAAATCTGATGTTCCGGTCCCGCAAACAAGCGTCGCGATACGCCTGATACGCTGGCGAATTGCAGGCTCTCCGGCTACATCCTATGCCGAGCCTTGGTTGTCGTCGATGGACCCCCCCCTGGCCGGGTGGATACCCCGCCACTCCCTGGCTGCGCCGCAAAGGGCGCTACAAGGCCGGCTAGCGTGCGATTCAGCGATGGGGTGACCAACACACGCACCGGGCATCCAAATGCGTCCAGCGCTTTTCTAGCGCCCCTTCTGGGCAAATGCGCTTCTGGACGGTGCGCAAGCAGTAACGCCGGCGAATGGGAGAAGCTGGTAAACCTGCTTTGCAGCATTGAAACAGGTTTTCTTGGTTCCGCAAATGGTGACGGCGGGAAATCACAACGGCAAATGGGCCGCGGAGAAGGACTGCAAATGGGGACGATGTGGAGCCACAACCGCAAATGGGGACCGCCGCGAAACAAGAACCGCAAATGGTGACGGTGCGGAACAAGAGCTGCAAATGGGGACGGTGCGGAGCCACAACTGCAAATGGGGACCGCCGGGGAGCCACAAGTGTAAATGGGAACCGCCGCAGAACAAGAACTGCAAATGGAGACGACGGGAATTCACAACCCAACGTGCAACGCCCTGGGGGAGCAATTGGTAGCCTCGTAGCCTTTATTTTGCACTCACTTTGACTACACAAGAACAGAGATTCTACGGACGGTCCGTAGAATCTCTGTCGCAAGCTGGAAAAAATTTCCAGCTTCGTTACTCCTCATTCGGCGATTTCGTTTTCGCGATCAGCTCGTCCATGCTTTGGTGAACCCGGCTGAGCTTCTTCTGGGTGAGCGCCCATCAATACCATGCCGCGTTTGGCGCGGGGCGAACGGCCGGAAGCTTGCTCGCGGCGGCGGAGTAGCGCTGGGAGTTGGTTGCAGGCGGAGCGGCGTGGTTGCTCGTCGTTCCGTCAGACGTTCCGGTATGGTCCCAGCATCGAAGCTCGAGGGAGATGGCTGCCGCTCGTGGCGGAGGCGTGGCCGGCGTGATCCGCCGGAGCGGCGAGCAAGAATCGTTCTTGCCGTCCACACGCCGTCCGCGAGAGGGTCTCGGAAGTTCCGCCCGGAGCACGCCCGGTGAGCGTGCGCTGACCGTCAAGCCGGCTCGATCAGGATCGGCCCGGTCCATCGTCAGGGGTGGCCACGCGGGAGTGCCGACTTTCGGGCGTACCATCGGGCGAGGCATTGCTCGACATTCCCGGCCGTGAAGGATACGCGTCCTACAGGAGCGACGAAGGCGAATCTGAAGCGGCGCGTTCGCCCGCGCCAAGGCCGGTTCAAAGGGTGAGATCCAGGAATCGAATCGGAGAGAAGGTCGGCTGAGGGCGCGCGCGGAACGGGCCGTGGTGCGACCGGCGTGGCGAGCCGCCGATGCCGGGCGCGAAGATTCTGCGCTGGCTGACGGGCTTGCGATGCCGAGTCGGCGAAGGCCGTGGCCGCAGCGTGGTGTCGTTGAATCGGCACGCTTCGGAGGCGTCCGCGTCGGGTGGACGCTGGAGCAGTCAGGCTTCGCCGCCGACGGCGAAGCAGTGGAACTGGTCGGCTTTGATTTCCGCGACAACCTTCCAGGTTGCCCCTGCGCAGTATCCGCCGTGGGCGGGCTCGTGCCCTTGGCGGTGAGCGTCATCCGTACCACGTCGTGTTTGGCGCGGGAACGACCGGCCGGTGGACTTGCGCGCGGCGGCGGGGCGGCGTGGGGAGCTGTTGCGGGCTGAGCGGGATTGATGGTCGTCGTTCCACCGAGCGTTGCGGATTGGCAGCAAGGCATCGACCAAGATGGAGGAGATGGCTGCCGCCCGTGGCGGAGGCGTGGCCGACATGATCCGCCGGAGCAGCGAGCAGGAATCGTTCTCGCGGACCACAGCCCGTCCGACGGAGTGTCTCGGAAGTTGCGCTGGTATTCCGGTAAGCGTAACCTGACCGTTAATCCAGTTCGGCCAGGATCGGCCAGGGCCCTCGTCGCTGG
>Ga0351959_1041_pt1 | contig 36041 bp, 29 predicted proteins | sample TotcelT113001M13_FD_206836 | JGI IMG/M metagenome (GOLD analysis project Ga0351959, IMG submission 206836) | Enriched cells from coal bed in the Powder River Basin, Montana, United States - Total cells T11 rep3 HSBNCT.T11.300.1.M13 ...
CGCCGCGACCTGCGGGTGGTCACCGAGATGGTCATGAACCATACCTCGGACCAACACGAGTGGTTTCAACGGTCGCGACGGGCCAAGCCGGGCGATCCGTGGCGTGATTTCTACGTCTGGAGCGACACCAACGAACGCTATCGGGAAGCCCGCGTCATCTTTCAGGACTTCGAGCCCTCGAATTGGACGTGGGACCCGGTGGCGCAAGCGTACTATTGGCATCGCTTCTATCATCACCAACCGGACTTGAATTTCGACAATCCCGAGGTCCATGCGGCGGTGCTACAAGCGATCGACTTTTGGCTGGACCTGGGTGTGGACGGGGTGCGGTTGGACGCGGTGCCGTACCTGTACGAGCGGGAAGGAACGAATTGCGAGAATCTGCCCGAGACGCACGCGTTCTTGAAAACGCTGCGCCGTCACGTGGATGAAAAGTACGCGGACAAGATGTTGTTGGCCGAGGCGAACCAATGGCCCAACGACGCGGCGGAGTACTTTGGCGACGGCGACGAATGCCACATGAACTTTCACTTTCCGCTCATGCCGCGGCTGTTCATGGCGGTCGAGCGGGAAGACCGGTTTCCGATCATCGATATCCTGGAACAGACGCCGCCGATTCCGGACAATTGCCAGTGGGGCATCTTCCTGCGGAATCACGACGAGCTGACGTTGGAGATGGTGACGGACGAAGAGCGGGATTACATGTATCGGGCCTATGCCGAGGATCCTCGGGCGCGGGTCAACCTGGGCATTCGCCGCCGCCTGGCTCCGCTGTTGCGGGACAATCGACGCAAGATGGAATTGCTGAACGGACTGCTGCTGTCGCTGCCCGGGACGCCGATTATTTACTACGGCGACGAAATCTGCATGGGTGACAATATCTACCTGGGCGACCGCGACGGCGTGCGGACGCCGATGCAATGGAACGACGACCACAACGCAGGATTTTCGCGGGCCAACCCCCAGCGACTGTTCCTGCCGGTGGTCATCGACGCGGCCTTTCATTACGCATCGCGAAACGTCGAGGTCGAGCAGGGCCGTCCGCACTCGATGCTGTGGTGGATGCGGCGCATCATCGGCCTGCGGAAACAGCACGCGGCGTTCGGGCGGGGGAGCATGGAGTTTCTCCGGCCGGACAATCCCAAGGTCCTGGCGTACCTGCGGCAGTACGAATCGGAAACGCTGCTGGTCGTGGCCAACTTGTCGCGGTACTCCCAGTGTGTCGAACTGGACCTGTCGCGGTTCCGCGGTCAGACGCCGGTCGAATTGTTCGGCTTGACGCAGTTTCCGCCGATCGGCCAGTGGCCGTATTTGCTGACGCTCGGCCCGCACGGGTTCTACTGGTTCCAGTTGAAATGGGCCAGCGACGAAGCGGAACCGTTGTCCGCGGAACTGGCCGCATGCAGCGTGGCCACCCGTTGGGACGGCCTGTTCGAGGGCAAGCCGCTGGGCTGTCTGGAAGCGGCCCTGCCCAGCTACTTGAAACGGCAGCGGTGGTTCGCCGGCAAGGCGCGGGCAATCCAGCGCGCCCGCCTGCTCGATGTGTTAACGGTTCACGACGTTCCGGAAGTCACGAGCGACATGAGACGGACCGGCTGGCGGACCGCCGCCGGGCTCCCTGCCACGCGGCTGTTGATCGTGCGAGTGGATTACGTCGAAGGCGAGCCGGAACGGTATGTCTTGCCGGTGGTGTTTGCGCAAGGCGAGCAGGAGCGGGACCTTTTGGGCGATCGTCCGGGGGCTGGCATGATCTCGGTGGCGCGGCCTGACGCCGACGCGGGGGCCACGCTGTGCGACACCACCCACGAGAGCGAATTCTGGGTGCTGCTGTACGACGCCATCGGTCGCGGACGGACAATTCCCGGCCGCCACGGCCAGATCGAGCCCCTGCAAACGCAAGCTTTTGCGCGGTTGGGGATGGAGGTGCCCCGCGAGACTTGCATCCACGGCGGCGAGCAGAGCAATACTTCCGCCGTGCTGGGGGGGAGGTTGATTATCAAACTGTTTCGGCAGATTCGCGAGGGCGAGAACCCGGACCTCGAAATCGGCCGGTACCTCACCGAGCAGGCACCGTTGACGTGCGTGCCTCAGGTGGTCGGTGCGCTCCAGTATCGCAGCGCCGACGGCGAAACGTACACGCTGGCCGTCTTGCACGAATACGTGGCCAATCTGGGCGACGCCTGGACCTCCGCACTCGATGAACTCGGCCGGTACCTGGAGCGGATTGAATCCGAACTGTCCGGCCCGCCCCCGGCCGATTCGCTGCCGGCCGCTTCGCTGCTGGACCTGGTGGAACGAGTGCCGCCGACACTGGTCCAGGAGATGATCGGCGGTCACCTGTCATACGCAGAACTGCTGGGCCAACGCACCGCCCAAATGCATTTGGCGCTGGCGGCCGGCGAAGGCAAGAACTTTGCGCCCGAGCCGTTTACGAAACTGTACCAGCAGGGCCTATACCAGTCGCTCCGCGGCCAAGCCCGCCGTCGGCTGGACTTGTTGCGGCGCCAGCAGCCGCAACTCCCGGCGGCCGTGGCGGCCGACGTCCAGCGACTGCTGGAACGTGAGGAAACGTTGCTCCAGGAGTTTCGCGAACTGGCCGAGCGTCCCGTTTCCGCCCTGCGGACGCGCTGCCACGGCGATTTCCATCTGGGGCAGGTCTTGTTCACCGGCAAGGATTTTGTAATCATCGACTTTGAGGGCGAGCCGGATCGGCCGATCAGCGAGCGGCGGATCAAGGCCTCGCCGCTGCGGGACGTGGCGAGCATGATCCGTTCCTTGCACTACGCCACCCATGCGGTGTGCTGCGGTCCGCAAGCGGAGTCGCCGACGGCGGCCGGCGGTCCCGATCTGGCGGCGTGGCTGTCCGTGTGGTACGTCTGGACTTCGGCGGCCTATCTCAAAGCCTACCTGGCCGAGGCGTCGCGCGGCAGCTTTTTGCCTTCGCGCCGCGAGGATCTGGAAACCTTGCTCCATGCGTACCTCCTGGAGAAAGCCCTGTACGAACTCGGCTATGAACTGAACAACCGCCCCACCTGGGTGCGCATTCCGCTGGAGGGTATCCTGCAGTTGATTGGAGCCAAGTAGGGGAACTGTCTGTGGGATGCGCGCCGAGCGGATATCTTGGTGGGTTCCGAGCGCCGATCGGAACCAGGGCGGGATTTGCCGCAATCTGGACCATCGAGTCGCGGTCGGCGCCCGCGACCTGCTTCGGTTGCAGCTGAGACGTACGGGAAAGAGAGCCATGAGAACGCACGACAGGTTGCCGGAACATCCTGCCTATCCGCCGACATTGGGCGCCACCTACCTGGGTAACGGAAAGTGCCGATTCTTGGTTTGGGCGCCTCACGTCGAACGTCTGGAACTGAAGCTGATCGCGCCGCACCAAATACTGCTAGCGATGCAGCCGCACGGGCGGGGATATTACGAGCTGACGACCGAGGGCGTCGAACCCGGCACACGGTACTTCTACCGGTTGGCGGGCGAGCAGGATCGGCCCGATCCCGCGTCGCGACTCCAGCCCGACGGCGTGCATGGCGCCTCGGCCGTGATCGATCCGCAATTCGCTTGGACCGACGAGTATTGGCACGGCATTCCCTTGCATCAGTACATTACGTATGAGATGCATGTGGGGACCTTTACGCCCGAGGGCACCTTCGACGCGGCGATCGGCTATTTGGACGACCTGCGGGAGCTGGGCGTCACGGCGGTCGAGCTGATGCCGGTCGCCCAGTTTCCTGGCGGGCGGAATTGGGGTTACGACGGCGTGCAGCCGTTCGCGGTACAGAACACCTACGGCGGTCCGGACGGTCTGCGGCGGTTGGTCGACGCTGCCCACCAGCGCGGCTTGGCGGTGGTCATGGATGTGGTCTACAACCACGTGGGTCCCGAAGGCAATTACCTGGCCGAATTTGGACCGTACTTTACGGCTCGCCATCACACGCCGTGGGGCCGAGCGATCAATTATGACGATCGGGGCAGCGACGAGGTGCGGCGATTCTTCATCGAGAATGCACTGGCCTGGATCGACGCGTTTCATATCGACGCCCTGCGACTGGACGCGGTCCATGCCATCTTCGACTTCTCCGCCCGGCCTTTCTTGCGGGAACTGGGCGACGCCGTGCGGCAGGAGGGCGAGCGGCTGAACCGCCGCGTGTACACGATTGCCGAGAGCAGCTTGAACGACGCGCGGCTGCTGGCGTCCAAGGAATTAGGCGGCTGCGGCATCGACGGCCAGTGGTGCGACGATCTGCATCACGCCGTGCGGACCGCCTTGGTCGACGATCGCTCGGGCTATTACGCCGATTATCGCGGGTTCGATCATCTCGTCAAATCGTATCGGGATGGGTTCGTGCATGATGGCGACTATTCCGAGTATCGCGGGCGGCGGCACGGGAACGCCGTGCGGCACGTCGATCCGATCCGGCTGGTCGTCTGCTCGCAGAACCACGACCAGGTCGGCAATCGGCTGTTCGGCGAGCGGCTGACGGAATTGGTTTCCTTCGAGCAGTTGAAATTGGCCGCCGCGCTCGTCATTTTGTCGCCCTATCAGCCGTTGCTGTTCATGGGCGAAGAATACGGCGAAACGGCCCCCTTCCAGTTCTTCATCAGCCACGGCGACCCGGCGCTGGTCGAAGCCGTGCGGCGAGGGCGGAAGGAAGAATTTGCCCGGTTTCATTGGACGCAGGAGCCGCCTGATCCCCAGGACGAAAGCACGTTCCAGCGGTGCAAGTTGAACCACGCGTTGAAACGCACAGGCCGTCATCGCGTGCTGCGGAGGTACTACCAACGGCTGATCGAGTTGCGCCAGACCGAATCGCCGTTGGCCTTTCCCCATCGCGACCGCATGGAGATCGACGTGCTGCTTCCCGGACGAGCGATGGCTCTCCGCAACGGGTCGGCCGATCGCGAGTTGATGATCGTATTCCACGTAGGAGCGGACGCCACGACGGTCTCCCCCCGGTTGCGAACCGGGGCGTGGGACAAGATACTCGATTCCACGGACTCTTCGTGGGACGGGCCCGGCAGCGACTTGCCGCAGCAGGTACAGTCGTCCGGCGAGGCAAGCCTGTACATGCCCCCTTATTCGGTGGCAGCCTACCGGAGATCCTAACATGACGCAGGAAGAATCAGAAAAAAACATCATTGGTGTTGGCAAACGCATTCGCGGCGTACGGGCGGAGGAACAAGAAACGGGGGCGGCCGTTTCGCGACGTGTGTGGCCAGGCAGGCCGTATCCTTTGGGTGCCACCTGGGACGGGCGGGGCGTCAACTTTGCCCTGTACGCGGAGCACGCGTCCCAAGTGGAACTGTGCCTGTTCGATTCGCCGGACGCCGAACGGGAATCCGAGCGGATTCCCTTGCAGGAACAAACCGACATGGTGTGGCATGCGTTCCTGCCCGACCTCGGGCCCGGCCAGCTGTACGGCTACCGCGTGCATGGGCCTTACGACCCGCAGCGTGGGCATCGCTTCAATGCCAACAAGGTGTTGCTCGATCCCTACGCCAAATTGGTCGGGCGTCGCACGTGCTGGGATGATTCGCTGTTTGCCTACACCGTCGGTTCCGCGGACGAAGACCTGTCGTTCGACGAGCGGGACAGCGCGGCGTATGCCCCGTTGGCGGCGGTGATCGATCCGGCCTTCACCTGGGGCGACGACCGTCCGCCGAAGACATCCATGCACAAGACGGTCGTTTATGAAATGCATGTCCGCGGATTGACCAAACTGCATGCGAAGATTCCGGAATCGCTGCGCGGCACGTACGCCGGCCTCGCATCACCTCCCGTCATCCGATACTTGAAGAAACTGGGAGTCACTGCGGTCGAACTGTTGCCCGTTCACCACTTCCTGCAAGACCGGCACCTGGGGGACCGGGGATTGGCGAACTACTGGGGCTACAACACGCTGGGGTTTTTTGCACCGCACATCGCTTACGCGGCTTCGGACTCGCCGCTGGACGCGGTGCGCGAGTTCAAGCGGATGGTTCGCAGCCTGCATGCGGCCGGGCTCGAAGTGATCCTGGACGTGGTTTACAACCACACGGCCGAGGGCAATCAGATGGGGCCGACACTTTCGCTGCGCGGGATCGACAACGGTGCCTACTACCGGTTGGTTCGGGACAACCCGCGGTACTACATGGACTATACCGGTTGCGGGAACACGCTGAACGCGATGAACCCGCGGGTACTGCAACTGATTATGGACAGTCTGCGGTACTGGATCCTGGAAATGCATGTCGACGGATTCCGCTTCGATCTGGCCAGTACGTTGGCCCGCGAACTGCACGCGGTGGACAAGCTGGGCGCGTTCTTCGACATCATCCACCAGGATCCGACGATTTCGCAGGTCAAACTGATCGCCGAGCCGTGGGATCTGGGCGAAGGCGGCTACATGGTGGGCAACTTTCCCACGCAGTGGTCCGAGTGGAACGGCGAGTACCGGGACTGTGTGCGTTCGTTTTGGAAGGGCGACGGCGGCACGGTGTCGGAGTTCGCCACGCGGTTCTGCGGCAGCAGCGACCTGTATGCGTGGAGCGGCCGGCGTCCGCGAGCCAGCATCAATTTCGTGACGTGCCACGATGGCTTTACCTTGGAAGATCTCGTCTCCTACAACGACAAACACAACGAGGCCAACGGCGAAGAGAACCGCGACGGCGCGGACCACAACATCAGCTGGAATTGCGGCGTCGAGGGTCCGACGAACAACCGCAAAATCCTGGCCTTGCGCGACCGGAAGAAACGTTCCCTGTTGGCGACGCTGATCCTTTCGCAAGGCGTGCCGATGCTGCTGGCCGGCGACGAAATCGGGCATTCGCAGGGCGGCAACAACAATACCTATTGCCAGGACAACGAGACGACTTGGCTGAACTGGACCACCGCCAAGCAGAAGCGGAACCGGCAGCTACTCGACTTCGTCCGCCAGGTCATTCGGATCTACCACGACCAACCCGTTTTTCATCGCCGCAAGTTCTTCTCCGGCCGCGCGATCGGCGGCGAAGAAGCGGTGGACATCGCCTGGGTGACTCCCGCAGGCAGCGCGATGAACGACCAGCAATGGAACGCGTCGCACGTGCGGTGCTTTGGCGTGATCCTGTTCGGCGATCGCATTGACGTGGATGAAGAGGGCGAGGAGATCCACGGCGATACCCTTCTGATTCTGTTCAACGCCGACCACGAGTTGACGATCGAGTTCACCTTGCCGAAGATCGAAGAGAACCTGCCCTGGCAGCGGCTGATCGACACGTTCGAGGCGGAAGTTTCCCACGACGAGTTTGCGGGAGGCTCCGTGTATCCGCTTCGCTCCTGTTCGATGGTTGTCTTCCGCATGGCAACCCAAGACGAGGACTAGCGGCCCCGCCGCAACGCTGAACGCCAAGCCGAAGGAGACCAACCGATGCCGGACGACAGCCGCCAGCCGATGGCCACATACCGGCTGCAATTCAACCAGGAGTTCCGCCTCACGGACGCTCAAAGCCTGGTTACCTACTTCAGCCGCTTGGGCGTCACCCACATCTATGCCTCGCCGCTCCTGCGGGCGCGGCAGGCCAGCACGCACGGTTACGATGTGGTGGACCCCACGACCATTAACCCCAGCCTGGGCAACATGGCGGATTTGGTGGGCATGGTGACGGAACTGCGAAAGTTCGGTCTGGGACTGTTCCTGGACATCGTTCCCAACCACATGGCGGCCAGCATCGAGAATCCCTACTGGCGAGACGTCCTGACGTATGGCCCCAGTTCGCCGTTTGCCCGTTGGTTTGATATCGATTGGCGGCTGCCCGACCCAGACATGTGGGGCCGCGTGTTGGTGCCCGTATTGGGCGAGCCCCGGTTGCGCGTGCTGGAGCGGGACCAGATCCGCCTGGCGTGGTCCGATGGCCGTTTCCTGCTGCAATACTTCGATCATAACTTCCCGGTCGATCCCGCCACGGTCCCGGCGATCTGCGTGTTCGGCTGGACGGATCTCGTTCAGTGCCTGGGACCGGAATCGTCCGTGCTGGACAAAATGCGAGACATTCTGACGCGTCTGAAGAAACTTCCCAAACTGGTTTTCCGCTTGCGACGCCAAGTCGACATCGATCGCGAGCAGGCGGAAGGGTGGCTGGCCGAGTTCGCACAGTTGGTCGTTCAGTCCCCGACGATCCAGGGCTGGGCGGAGCAGACGGCCGACGGCTTCGGCCGGGGGGGGGACGGCCACCGCCGGTTGCGGAAACTCCTGGACAGCCAGCCGTATCGCCTGGTCCATTGGCGGGAAGCGGCACAGCGAATCAATTATCGTCGCTTCTTCGACATCAACGACCTGGTCTCGGTTCGGCAGGAGGATCCGCACGTTTTCGACGCCACGCACACGGTCATTCTGCGACTGGTTGAGGACGGCTTGCTGGACGGCGTGCGGATCGATCACATCGATGGGCTGCGAGACCCGCTCGGTTATCTGAAGCGGTTGACCGGGGCTTTGGCCGACCGCTCGCGGTCCCGTCGTCTGCTGCCGGTCTTTGTCGAGAAGATCCTCGCGCCGGAAGAGAAACTGCCCCCCGGCTGGCCCGTGGCGGGCACAACGGGTTACGAGTTTCTCAATCAGGTGGAAGCGGTTTTCGTATCCCGCGCGGGCCATGCGGAACTCGAAGAACAATATCGCCGCGCGCTCCGTCGGCCGGTTCGGTTTCACGAGATCGCGGCCTGGGGCAAGCGCCGCGTCTTGCGAAACGAGCTTTCACCCCAGGTCAACCGGCTGACCGATGCGTTGTTGCGGCTGTGGGAGGACACCGGATCACGGTTACCCGCGGTTGCCGCTCCCGAGGATGCCCTCGCGGCGGAAGCCGGGACGGATCAGGCCGGAGGATCTGCGGAGACGAAGGGCGATCCGGCCATCGAGGGCGTTCGCAGCGCAACGACGGTTTCACCTGGCCGCGCCGGCTTGACCAAACGCGGTTTGATCGATGCGATCGTCGAAGTGATTGTGGCCTTGCCCGTTTACCGCACCTATGTGGACGCGAACTCTTGCACCATCAGCGACGCCGACCGCACGTACGTAGAAACCGCGTTGCAGGGGGCTCGCTGCAGCGGGCGCGCCCCGTCCGAAGCAATCGACTTTCTCGGGGAGGTTCTGTTGCTCGAAGGCTGCCCCGCCTTGGCAGAACGCGATCGCACGCAGTGCGTGAACTTCATCCAGCGGTTTCAACAGCTGACGGGCCCTGCCGCCGCCAAAGGAATCGAGGACACGGCGTTCTACGCTTATGTGCCGCTGGTGTCCCTGAACGAAGTCGGCGGCGAGCCGCATCTGGGTGCCGAAGATGTCGTCGCCGCGCTGCACCGTGCCAACGACGAGCGGGCGACGATCTGGCCGCACACGATGCTGTGCGTAGCCACCCACGACACGAAACGCACGGCCGATGTCCGCGCCCGCCTCGATGTCCTGTCCGAACTGCCAGACGTGTGGGCTGATCTGGTGGCTCGCTGGCGACGCGCACACCACGCCCACGGCACGCGAGTCGGCGGCAAACGCGCGCCGGACGCGGCCGACGAGTACCTGTTCTACCAAACGGTCGTCGGCCTGTGGCCCGCACCCGACCTTCACCAGGGTGGCACGCCAGGCCCCGGCGATGCCACAAGCACGAACTCGGCCTGTCTCCCATTACCCCCTGAACGATTTCAACATCCCGGACAGCTCGCTCGCTTGCCGTCGGACGCGGTCCTGGTGAACTTGGCCGAACGCGTCGAAGCCTATATGGTGAAAGCGGCGCGGGAAGCGAAAACGCATACGTCCTGGACCCACGAGAATCGCGAGTATGAAGACACGCTCAAGGCATTTGTCCGCAACCTCTTGCGACCTGCCGGCAACGGCCATTCGCGGTTCCTGTCCGAGGCAAACCAACTGGTCGCCCGTATCGCCCGACCGGGGTTCTGGAACAGCCTGTCCCGCACCCTGATCCAATACACAGCGCCGGGAACGCCCGACCTGTATCAAGGTGACGAATTGTGGAATTTTGCGCTCGTCGATCCCGACAACCGCCGTCCGATCGACTACGAACGCCGCCGGCAGTTGCTCGACGAAGTGATCACGGGCATCGAGGGCCCGGACGAATCGCGACGCGAATTCCTGCGACTGCTGGTCACACAGCCGGAGGATGGCCGGGTCAAGTTACACGTGATTCGCTGCGCATTGGCGGCGCGTCGCGATTATCCTCGTGTGTTTGCGGCGGGCCAGTACCTGCCGCTTGCCGTAGACGGCCCCGCCCGGGAGCATGTCGTAGCCTTTGCGCGAGCTGCACATCCACACCGCGAGCCGGCCGAAAACGGTGGACTGGCCGAACAGGCCGCGATCGTCGTCGTCCCCCGGCTCACCGCCAGACTCAGCTCCGCCCCCTTCGTCGCACCGATCGGCGACGCCGTCTGGGCGGACACGGTGCTGCAGCTGCCCGAGCCGCTGCAAAACCGGGATTGGACGTGCGTTTTGACCCGCGAGAGCGTCTCCGCGACCGGCGGCAAATCGTTTGCCCTCGCCCAAGTGCTGCGGTTGTTTCCGGCGGCGTTGCTGGTCAACCATGTGTAGAAGAGAATTCGGCGACAGTCGCTTCGCCGCCTGCGTGAAAAGTCTGTTTTGCCGAAACACGGCTCAACACCCTGTCAATCGGGGGCTCGTGGTGACACTTGAACGTCGTAACATCGGCTCGCAAGGCGAAATGCGTTGCCTTGACGATCCAAATGGAATACGATACGAAGTGAGCAACGCCGGTTTGCACCGCGTCAGGGAACCGGGCGTCCGCGTTATTTGGAGAGATGTCGATCATGAAGGTGTGGAATGCCGAGGACCTGTCGCAGCGAATCTTTGATCTTCGCCTGCTGGATCAGCGTCAGTTGGAAAGCGTGTGGAGCGAGATCGGCACTCGGGACGTCGATCTGGAGGTCTTCACCAGCCGGTTGCTGAACAAATCGCTGCTGACCAACTTTCAGTTGGACAAGGTGGTCAAGGACCACCGCGAAGGCTTTTTCTACGGCAATTACCGGGTGCTGTACATGGTCGGGGCCGGCACATTCGCGCGCGTCTTCCGCGCCGTCCACACGAAGACCAATCGCGTAGTGGCTGTCAAGGTGCTGCGGCGGCGGTACCGCAACGAGCCGGAACAGGTTGCACTGTTTCTCCGCGAAGCCCACATGGGGCAGAAACTGGTCCATCCGAACATCGTGCGCGTCCACGACGTCAGTGACGATGTGCGGGCACCGTACATGGTGATGGAATTTGTCGAAGGCCAGACGGCGCGGGAATTCCTCAAGGTTCGCAAACAGATCGACATCGCCACCGCCGTCAACCTGATGATCGACGTCGCCAGCGGCCTGGACTATGCGCGGAAGATGGGGATCACGCATCGGGATATGAAACTGTCGAACGTCATGGTGGCATCCAACGGCAAAGCCAAGCTGGTGGACTTCGGCTTGGCCACAATGTCGGAGGCCAGCGACGACAAACTGTTGGCCGCGCCCAACGCCCGGTCGATCGACTACGTGGCCCTGGAACGTGGCACCAACGTCAAGAAGAACGATCATCGCAGCGACATCTACTTTGCCGGCTGCGTGTTCTATCACATGCTGACCGGAGTCGCTCCGCTGGTGGAAACCCGCGACCGACTGGTGCGGATGAACATCACGCGATTTTCGGAGATCAAGCCGGCGAATGCGATCGTGCCCGATCTGCCGGTGCCGCTGCTGTCGGTCATCAACCACGCCATGTGCTTCCGGCCGGAGAACCGGTACCAGGAACCGGAGGAGCTGCTGGCGGATCTCAAACGCGTCAAGTTCGTCCTGGACAAAGACGAAACACCCGGTGCGGAAGCGGAGGAGACGAGCCCAGATCAGGTCAAGGGCGTGAACGAAGCGGGCGAAGGCATCGGCAAGACGGTGATGGTGGTCGAATCGAACATCGAAATGCAGAATATGCTCCGCGAACAGCTGAAGAAACGCGGCTACCGGGTGCTGATCACCAACACGCCAGATCGCGCCATCGAGCGGTTCGAAAACGAAATCCGGATCGCCGATTGTGCGGTGTTCTCGGCTCAAGACCTGGGCGCGCGAGCCGTCCAGGCGTTTAACCAATTGGGCCAGTCGGAAATCACACGTGATATTCCTGCCCTCCTGCTGGTCGACCAGCGGCAAAAGGAACTGGCCAACGCCGCGGAAACGAACAAGCATCGCTTGATGCTGCCGATGCCGCTGAAAATCAAGGACTTGCTCCAATCGCTTTTCAAGCTGCTGCGTAAGAACGACGGAAGGCTTGTCACTTAATCTATCTGAGAAACTCCGATCACTGATTCCCTATTGCATTGAAGACAGCCAGAGCCATGAAAAGACGGACGTATCGTAATCTGCGACTGGAACCGTTGGAACCTCGCCATTTGCTGCACGGCGCCGGCGAAACGTTCGGGGCGGTTTTGGGCGAGGGCGAAGCGGCCCCGATGCCGGATTTCACGCTGACGGATGTCAACGCCGGCTCGCCGACTGCGAACCAGGGCGTTTCGCCACGCGACTACCTCGAACAGGTCTCGGGCTGGTACTTCGGAAATGCGATGTGAGGCTACTGCAGTAGCCAGTTTGGCTACATGGACACGATGCAGCAAGAACTGCGGGACGTTTATCCCCTACTGCAGATCCAACTCGTTGGTATCAACGAGCGCGGGCAGGAGCCTGGAAATGCGTCGGCGACGGCGGGCCTCACCTTGCCTTGGCTCCAAGACGTGGACGTGAATTCCGACGGCAGGTCGGACGTTTTTGCCAGTTGGCAAGTGGCACTTCGCGACGTCGTGATCCTCGACGGCGGCAACGCCAAGGTAGGGGTCTACAACCTGAACACGCACAACCTGGCCATTGCCGCCAACTACGCGACCTTGCGGCAAATGCTCGTCGATGCAGCGATGGCTAGCCAGATGCCGTGGCGAAATGCGAGCCGTCCCTTGGACGTAGACAACAATGGTGTGATCGCGCCGCTGGATGTGCTGATCGTGATCAACCGGTTGAACTCAGAGGGAACTGGCCCGTTGCCTGCTCCCGCGGCCGGCCTGTCGCCACCGCCGTTCTACGACACCAGCGGCGACAATCTCGTTACGGCGCTCGATGCGCTGCTGGTGATCAATTATCTGAATGGCGCCGGTTCGCTCGCTACGGGAGAAGGCGAGAGCCTTGTGCCGATTACCTGGGCGTCCGACGAACCGCGTGCGTGGATCCCGATCAGAACGGACTCGCTGGGATTGGGGGAACTGGGGATCGCCCCAAGGGCGTCGCCAAAATCGGCCCCCGGACACGGACAGACGTCGGAGTTCACGGCGGTCGAGTCTTGGCGCGTCGGTGTTGATCTGGCGTTCGAGACCGACCCGCCGCAAGAGATACCCCATCCGGCTTGCGTTTCGGGGGCGGGCGAACCGCGGGAACTTGACGCCTGGTGGTTTCCCGAGGGGAATGTTCGCTTGATGTAGTCGGGAGCCATTTTGACAGCTTCGGCGAAGTTAACAAACTGTCCCGGCTTGAGGATTCCATCCGGGGATCCTCGGATTATGGTGGGACCATTTCCAGTTGCCGCGTCTTGCGGTCCAGGTTGGAATGATGTGTGCAGGGGGGGCGGCGGCAGTATTTCGCCATGTGCGGGGTCAATCCCGTGCGGAGTCCACGTGACGCGGTCCGCACGAACCTTCCGCAGCTTCTGTTTGTTTTCCGCCATGCGTTCGGGAGCGGCATAGGCCCGCGGATGGGACAGGTGGACGCAAACCAGCGAATACTTGAGCCGCCGCGACTCGACACCGCAATTTGTCATGCGAACGCCCAGTTCCTTGTCGTCCGAGCCGTAGGTGAACGTCTCGTCGAACCCGTTGACGGCTAGAATGTCGTGTTTCCACGCGGACGAGTTGGCGCCGACGAGTACGCCGGGCCGCGGCGTGAGCAGATCCAACAACCGCGCCAGCCGGGGATTTCGGGTCAAGCGATAACGGTACTTACCGGCCTCCATCCCGCAGGATGCCAGCCACGCCACCTGGAAAACCCGTTGCGACTCGATCTCTTCGCGGCGGATATCCGCGTGCAGGCAAGACGGGATTTCGATGTGGCTACCCCCCGCGATATAGCAGTGGGGCCGCGCCCAGCGGCAATGGGCTGCGACGAAGTCATCTCGCGGAATACAGTCGCCGTCCAAGAAGATCAAGTAATCGCCCGTCGCGCGAACGATGGCCTGATTGAGGATTCTTCCCTTGCGAAAGCCCCGATCCTCGTGGCTGACATGAACCAGATCCAACGGCGAATTCGCTTGGAAACGCCCGATCAGTTGCCACGTTTCCTCGGTGCTTCCATCGTCCGCGATCAGGACCTGGAAATCTGGTCGCGTCTGGCAGCACAGCCCCCACAGCGTTTTTTCCAAAGTCTCGGGACGATTGTACGTGCTGACGATTACGGAAATCTTCACCTGCATTCTCCGCCGAACCCACCATCGGGCCGCGTTGCATTCGCGTTTGCCACAGCGCGAGTCCCTCAGTGCCACAGGGGAGGAATGATACGGTTCGCTTGGGGAAGCAGGCAAGCCCAAGTTGCCACATTGGATGGACTCTGGAATTCGTCGCAGGCTTCGGCCTTTCCTCGTTTTCTGCCTGCCAAGCGTCGTGATCCGCTTGCGTATCCACGCCGAATTGCTAAACTCAGAACATCTGGAGCCTGGCTGCCAGGCTCGATGCGGGCGTAACTCAGTTGGCAGAGTGCTAGCTTCCCAAGCTGGATGTCGAGGGTTCGAGTCCCTTCGCCCGCTCTAAATAAGCCGCTGCAAGCAAACGACTTACGGCGGCTTTCTTATTGCGCTCGATACAAATTGGCTCTTCTTGGCTGCCTGATACAATTTTGCCGCTTCCACGAATTGTATCAGTGGACTAGACATCTGGGATTGGCCCCGCGTCCATCCTGGCTTCCCAGACCACCACCCGCATCCCAGGTGCGGGTATCAGGCAGGTACTAACCGAATGGGAGACGCAACGGCGGCAGATCGCCCGTCAGCCCACGGCGATCCAACCACTCCACCCGACCGCTCGCGGGAAACCGGCAGTCAAGAAAAAACGAAGACTCGCAACTGTCAGGTTTTTCTCATTTATGCTTCCCAGCGATCCCTAAACCGCTGGTCTGCTCAAATGTTTCCCGATCCGTTTTCGCGTTTTTCGGGATGCTTGACCCGCGAGCCTTCTACTGAATCATTTGCAGGCCGTGGATACGGGACAATGCAGCGGTTGGGGGATGGGCCAACTGACCTACCATCCCGCCGCCCCAATCCGGTACACTTCCCAGCCACCTTTCCTGGCCCGGAGTGAACCATGACCAGATTCATCGTCGCCTGCATGTTTGTGGGATCGTGCTGTCACGCTGTTGCTGACGAAGCTGCCCACGTACCCAACGCAACCCGTTTTGTCGCCAAGATCAAGTTCATCGAAGTCCGGCAGAAGCAGACGATGACGGTGGAAACCGAAGTCACCGGCACCAAAGGCAAGCCGTTGAAGATGGACCTGGGCGGGCAGCGCATGGGGCGGCAGCTCCGGCTGGAGATGCACGACGTTCCTGACACCCAGCCGCCGCAATACTTCGCCCAGTTCCGGCTGGTCGCGGTGACGAAGGAGCGGGTGCAGAAGGTGCTTGCCGAACCCGCCCTGGTCACAGTGGTTGGGCGTCCTGCCAAGTTCGTCAGCGGAGCAGAAAAAGGCGACCGGATCGAGATTGAGCTGACGGTAAAAGAGATGGGGACGGCGGGCCCGGCGGCACCAGGCGAGGGAATCGCGACTCGCTGTGGTCTAATCCTTGGTGGCGTCACCCCTCGGATCATCATTCAAGAAGAGGAGGAATTCCTGGAGACTCTCGCACCTTAGCCCACCACGGCTCGCAGAGCCGTGGTGGACATGACCGATTCCAACCACGCCTTGCTGCCGACGCCAGACACTTCCTATAAAATGTGGTACGACCTCGGCAAACCGACCACCAAGGCGCTCCTCCCATGCCCACACGCCAAATCAAACGCCCCCCGTGGACCACGCCGCTGCTGGTCCTGGCGTCCCTTCTGCTGCCATCGCCACTCCGGGCCGTTGAAGAAAACCCGCCAGCGACCATCGCAGCTCTCCCGGCCTTCCGACACCAGGGCGTGGTTTTGGACTACAAGGATCTGAAATACAACCCCTGCAACGACATCATCATCCCCAGCGTCATCGAGGCGGGCCAACTCCAGAAACCTCTGGGGCGGTACTACCTTTATTTCGCTCCCCACAACGCTCCGGGCGGGATCTGCATGGCCTACGCGGATTCGCCCGCAGGGCCGTGGAAGGAATACAAGGCGAATCCGCTGATCGCCCGTGAGTGGGCTCCGCACTACAAGGTGTCGCACGTCTCCGGGCCGCACGCGATCTGGATGGACGAAGAGCAACGGCTCTTCCTGTACTACCACGGCGAAAACGACGTGACGCGGATCGCCTCCACGACAGACGGCATCCGCTTCCAGTACGAGGGCGTGGCCGTGACGACGAAGATGTTCGACGCGATCAGCGAGGCATCCTACGCCCGCGTCTTCCGCTACACGCTACCCGGCAAAGACAGCCGTTACATCCTACTGCTGATGGGCAACAACCAGGGGACGCGGCGGATCTACCTTGCTTGGTCAAAGGACGGACGCACCTGGGAAACGCGGCGGACGCCGCTGATTGACCCGCCGCCTGGAACCGGCCAGATCGCTCAGGCTTGGTACTTTCCCTGGCGAGGCAGGCATTACTTGATCTACCACGGCCACTTGGCGGACAGATTTCAGACCGCCAATCTGTACGCGAGCGAGATTGACCCGGCGTTCGAGCGGCCCACGTATCTTGGCCTGTTCTACGACCACACCACGGCCTCGCCCGACAACGTGGCCCAGATGAGTCCGTGCTTCCTTGAAGCCAAGGACAAGATCTATTTGTTCACGAACATTGGGCAACGGCTCAACCAGAAGATCGCGTTGGCGGTGGCCGAAGTGGACGCCGGACGCTGATCCCAGGAATCTATCGCGTATTGACATTGGTCACTTGTCATTGGTCATTGGCCGTTGCAGTTGCAGGGGGGCCGAGGGCTTGTGGTCAGGAGGGGCCGTGGGGGTGGGTTCATCGTTGGTGATGTTCCAGTTCTGCGAGGATTTCGCGGATTTCGTCGGCTTGGTCGGGGGCTTCTTGGATCAGGTCGTCGAACATGGTTCTCGCCCGGTCGGGATCGCCGGCGCGCCAAAAACAGGACGCTGCGCTGATCCGGCCCCGGCGCGCCAATTCGGAGTCCCCCCCTCGTTCGTAATCGTCTGCCAGGACCAGCTCCAAATGCGCCGCGGCAAGGAAATGCGTCCGGGCTTCCGTCTGCCGATTGCCCATTTCGGCCAGCATTCCCCGCTGTACCTCGCGCGACTTGACCGCAACCAGCATGTCGCTGACCGGCGTTTGAACGGAACTCATCGCAATTCCCTCCGTGTTGTACGTGCTATGCACCAAAGCCCAGCCGGCTGGCGGGCGTTTCAAACTCGGTGACCGAAACATAAAACCCAGTGGAACCTTCTGCCAGCCGCCGCCAGCGTTCGTTCCAAGCTGCCGAAAAGTCGTTTTTCCGAGAACGTCCGGCGACCTCCAACAAGTACCGCTGGTCGTCGATCAGATAGTCCGCCGATGTGCCTCGCAGTGAAACGTCTCGGATCTGATGGCCGCCTGCGCAGAACAACGCAAGACCGGCAACGGCAATCGCCGCCAGTTCGACCAGTCGATGACTCTCGTAGGTACGTCGCACTTTGGCCACGTCGCCGCGCGACACTCCGGCGGGGACGATCTCCAGACGTTCTTCGCCACTTCCGTAGCCCGGAATTTCGTGAATCTGGAGACGCACGGGATACGAACGACTCGCTGTGTCTTCTTCCAGGACGGCTGTTGCAGCGGCCAGGATGTCATTCCACAGCAGGCACGGATGCATCTCGGGGGCAGTGCGGTCAATCTCAATCTCACCGTGTGGCCTCCACCTAGCGTTGTCACGCAGCCGATTCGTACAAACCCGCTTTCAGCTCCCGGATGGCTTCCAGAAACTTGTCGCGATCTCCGAACAGTTTAACGATTTCCAGCGGCGTGCCAAAGTGGTTCAGCGGCTGGACCCGGAGGACGCCGATGTCCTCCAGGGACGCGAGTCCCTCGTCGGCGTACTTGTCCAGCAGCGCTTCCAGCACGGCTCGGGCTTGTTCGCCGAAACGTGCGAAATAATCCCGCTTGCGGACGTTTTCAGCCCGCTCGCGGCGTGTCACCGGCGGTTGGCCATAGGCGACGTGGCAGATCAAATCGAACGGGTCCAACTCCCTCCCTGCCTCTTCGGCCAAGGCATCCAACAGCACGCCTTGCCCCTCCAACTCGTCGATGATCGCTTTTTTCTGCTCAGCCGCGTTCCAACGGGTCAGGAACTCGTCCAGCGATGCGTACTCGCGCAGGACCGCTTTCCGTGTGTAATCCTTTAGCGACTCCGTGATCAGCTTGCCGTCGTCGCCATAGTACTGAACCCGCTCGGCGACGACCCACACCGGGACATCATTCACCACGTACTTGACCCGCCGCCCGCCGCCCGGCGGAGGATCGAACACCACGTCCCCTTCCCCGTCGCCGGTTTCCCCGCCGCTTCCGTCGCCCGCCGCACCCTCGTCGCCGGTTCCGCCCTCGCCGGTTGCTCCCGAACCGTCCCCTTCGTCCGGCGGCACGGGCGTTTCTCCGCCCTGCGGCTCGTAAATCAGCACCGGATCGCCGTCGAAATCCGGGTCGGCGAACAATTCCGTCGCCTTCTTGAAATCCATGATCGTGAAATAGTACTTATTGTACTCCTCGTTGATCCGCGTCCCCCGCCCGATGATCTGCTTGAACTCGGTCATCGACTCGATGCGGCGATCCAGGACGATCAACTTGCACGTTTGGGCATCGACGCCCGTGCCCATCAAGCGGCTGGTGACCGCGATTACCGGATAGCGGCTTTCCGGGTCGATGAAAAAGTCCAGTTGGGCCTTGCCCTCGTCGTTATCGCCCGTGATCCGCATCACGTAGCGGGAATCCTCGGCCACCAGGTCGGCATTCTCGTTCACCAGGGCCTGACGCATCCGCTCCGCGTGGTCGATGTCCTCGCAGAACACGATCGTCTTCTGGTAGCGGTCCGTCCCCTTCAGAAACTCGGTGATCTTCCGGGCCACCAGTTGCGTCCGTTGGTCCAAGACCAGATTCCGGTCGAAGTCCCGCTGGTTGAAAACCCGATCCTCGATCTCCCGCCCGTGCTTGTCCCGTTTGCCTTTCTCCGGCCGCCAGCCCGTCAGGTCCTTGTCCAAGTCGATCCGGACCACCTTGTACGGTGCCAAGAAGCCGTCTTCGATGCCCTGCCGCAACGAGTACGTGTAGACCGGCTCGCCGAAGTAATGGATGTTCGAGACGTAGCTGGTTTCCTTGGGGGTGGCGGTCAGTCCGATCTGCGTGGCCGACGAATAGTAATCCAGGATTTCCCGCCATGCGGAATCCTCGGCCGCGCTGCCGCGATGGCACTCGTCCACCACGATCAAGTCGAAGAAATCGGGCGAGAACTGCCGGAAAATGTTCTTGTCCTCTTCGGTGCCCGTGACGGCCTGATACAGCGCCAGGTAAATCTCGTAGGACTTGTCCACCTGCCGCTTCTGGATCTTGGTCATCGCCGCGCCGAACGGTTTGAAATCGTTCGTCCGCGTCTGATCCACCAGGATATTGCGGTCGGCCAGAAACAGGATGCGTTTCTTGACGCCCGCTTTCCACAAACGCCAGATGATCTGAAAGACCGTGTACGTCTTTCCGGTGCCCGTCGCCATTACCAGCAGAATCCGCCCCTGGCCGCCGGCAATTGCTTCGATCGTGCGGTCATGTTCGAAAAAGCCGTCGCCGTTGGTGCTGTACACGAACGGCACGTCCAGCGTGTCGGCATACCCCAAGCCTTGCTGCATCCCGTCGCCAAGCCCGTGGTTGTTGTCCTTGACTTCGATCAGGCCAAGGGCCAGGTTGTGCCAGTAGAACAGAATGCAATCAGCCCGTTTCGCTTGGCCCCGTTTGTGGGTCTTTCCTCGGACGATCACCCGTCCTTTGGTGAAGTAGACCTCCTCGCGAATCTGAGTCAGAATGTCCCAACCGGCCGCCCCGACAGCCGGGATGACGTACTTGGTACAGATGTCGCGCTCGCTGAGCGATCGTTTGTCAATCGCCGACATGAAAACTCGCCTTCTAGGGGGCCAAGCGGACGAACTCCTTCGGTCTGCCGAACCGCAGGGAATCCGATGGCAGTAACGTAACCGCTGCCCAGTCCGTTTTCAACGGGGCGCCGATTGCCCCCGCGCACTTCGGACCCGAGCCAGACGCCCAGCCTCAGAATGATCTGACATCGGCATGCACCTCCACCACATCGCTATCCACGTTCGTTCTTCAGAACCTCTGCCTCTCGCACGACCCGCCGCAAGAAACGGGTCCGCCACTCTACGAAAAACATCTCGACAGATTCCTCCGTCACGGCATCCTGCGCCGCGGGGACGCCTTCCAGCCAGTCCTTCAGCGCACAGACGACATAGCTTGTTGGGAAACCGCATGCCTCACCTGAGAACGATAGCGTCTCATCCCAGGTCAGGTCGATATTACGAAAATAGTCGAGTTCGCCGAGCACACAAGCAATATCGGCATCAAAGGGCAGACACTCATTCAGCCATTCAGCCGCAAGAGCATCGGGATCGGCGAGGTCCATATCCTCGTCTTGCATCACCAACGGCGGTAACAAACCCTGCTCCGTGAGAACTGCTGTTGCAACCGCCCGGACCACTGCGCACCACAATTCGTGTTCGAGCCGATCACCGCCTGCGGGCAGGATCATCGTCCACAGTTCGCGATCTACGTCAGGCCCAAACCGACGGCCCGCCATCAGGATGTCAACTCGTTCCACGAAAGCTCTGGCCGTCTCTCGCGATTCAACAAGTTGTCTCAAATTGCCCAAAGCTACAGAGGTGTCTCCTGCTTCCACTTCATCTCGCGATACTATGAAGACAAGCGGATCAACCGACTCAGACCGGCAAAGCAGACTTAGTGTTTTCACGATGTACGCGTCGAGCAAGACCGATCTCCGTAGAAACGGAAGTCATGACGGATGAAATGTCACTGCCACGGACGCTCTTGCAGAAGGCATCCAAATCATATTCAGGGGAGACCAGCTTCGCCATCGTTGTTGTACTCCACTCCAGTCGCGTTCTCGAACCCAATGGAACGCTCAGGCGTGCTAATGCCGGTCCAACCACCGGCAAATCGTCGGATTCCGGCTTGTTCGGGGTGGTTGTGAACACCGTCGCCCCCCCTCCCGCGGTGGTTGCCCCCGGTGTCAGCGAAGAAAGAAAGGGAACGCCAAGACCTTGGTGCTCACCCCACCTGCGACGAGCGTAACCGTGTATCGCTGGAGAAGCAACCGGCTACACAACGTGGGGTGCCGCATTCACCGCAATCCACGGCACGCCCTTCCATGTCTCCACCCCGGTCTTCCCATCTTAACAGCAAAATCGCTGGTGAGTTGGACAGACGCCATGGCACAGTCCACGAGGGCGGCTTGTGGCCCTGAAGCGGTACAGGTTCCTGCCATTGGCTTCGAGGCGCCGGTCCTCCGGCCAATGCCAGCAGTCCCTCGTCTCGTCACTTGCATCGGGCCAGCGCACGCCCGGCAGCCGCTCTGACACTCCTTCATCGAACGTGACCAAGAATCCCAAGCGGTAACGTTCCACCAGCCAGGGGCATCGCTGAATTGCCTCACGTTTCGCCCTACGTCCCCGGATACCGCTCCGTCCACCGGGATATCGGACGCGGGACATCACCACGGACAATCCGCCATCGGCAATCCAGAGGCGCATCCCGGACTGCGCAGACCACCGTCCCGATCTTGCGACAGGGCCGCAGGCACGCCTCACCACCTGCTTGCCGACGCAGCATCCGGCTATTCCCCGCTCGGAGGTTCGACCAGCATAGCCGCTAGCCGTTGTCGATCAACCGAGGAAAGCGAACCGATCAGCGTCGCAACTGCCGCCAGCGGATCGCTCATCTCCTGGCCACTTCGGTCCTGCCCGCCCCGTCCGCCGTCGTCCGTTCCCCCGTTCACGTTTTCGCCCTCGCTGGTGCAAATCACAGAGGCAACTCGGCAAGCCGGGGTAGTGGACTCGCCGCACCGCTGGATGCGACTCCAAAGCCTGGGCCAGGGCCAGCGCGTTCTGATTCTGCCGCTCCACGCGTAGGGCCAGCGTCTTCGTGCCGCGCAGCAGCAGCCAGGCCGCAAACGGATCGAGCACGCCCCCGAACAACGTCCGCTTGTGCCAAAGCCGCTCGGACGTCGCCGCGTCGGTCACCACACAGCCGCCCAGCACGTCGGAATGTCCCCCCAAGTATTTCGTGCCGCTATGAATCACCACCTCGGCCCCCAACGCCAACGGCCGCTGGTTGTAGGGCGTCGCAAACGTGTTGTCCACGACAGTGCAAATGTCGCGTTCGCGGGCTGCCCGACAAACGGCCGCCAGATCCGTCGTTCCTGGCTGATACGCTCGGAGCAATCCTGCCTTGCATCCGCCGAGCACTCAACTGCCTGACTGTCCACCTGCACCTTGTCCCCTTGCCAATCACTCGGTCCAGGGGCAGCGTCAGCGGTGGCTCGCTGATTCTTGGCGTCGGCAAGCCCTGGAGCAATTCCGCCACGCGCTCTCGCGCAGGCAGCCCCCTGGGAGTCGGTGCGGAGGCCGAATCCGCCGAACTTTCCATGCTTTCCAAGACACGCCGCGCCAAGGCGACGCGAAGCTGCGGCGGCCTGGACTCCAACGAAGGACACATCTTCTCGCGAATCCACTGGGCCAACCGGCGAACCCGCGCGTCGGGCAAACCTCGGGCAGGCCAGCCATTCGCCTTGAATCGCCATGTTGGGCAACATCGCGATGTTGGCTTGTCCAAGCCCCACGTTCAAGCCCAGCAGCACGAATGCCCGCTGGTGAACTTTGGCCCGCCGCAACAGGTCGTGAAGTTCCTCCCGCGTAAACAGCCGCTCACCCTTTGCGGCCCGTTCCAGCCGCGTCGTTTTCGCCGTCCGAAGCGAACCGCAACGCTTGGTAATTGCCCGCCGTACCTTGGCGAAGTCATCCGGCCCGTAGGTCTTCGCCGATGCAAAGCCATTCTTTCCACGCGCGGGCGCCGTCGGGGGCGTCGGCGATCTTCCCCAGGTAGACAAGCTTGCCCTTACATTTTTTCGCCCAGCGTCCAGAACCGTGCTTAAACGGGCGGGCCCCTTCACTGACGGGCTTGCGGGAAGTATACTTTGCCATGATGCTCACCCTCCAGGTAATAGCGTTTGGTGGGTGTCAGGGACACCCGCTCGTCACAACCGGGCGGGCGTCGTTTCCGACAGCAAGCATCATAAACGGGTGTGAAGACAAACTCCCCTACAAACGGAAAACGAAAAAACACGGTAAAACACCGTGCGGAAGTGCTTGGCGGGCTGGTGCCCCCCTCGGTCTTCAAAATCGCTGGACCGTCGGTACAGCCGGCGGTCGGTGGGTTCGATTCCCATGCACTTCCGCCATTTTTTTGCGCCGGGCGGCAACGGCGAACTTGGCTCGGACGGAAACCTTGATGATGGAAAAGACCCTTGTCACTTGGCACGCCCACGCCGTGACGCGGCAACAGCGCGAGTGGCTCAACGGCCATCGCGGTTGCGTGGTCTGGTTCACCGGCTTGAGCGGCAGCGGCAAGAGCACGATCGCCAATGCGGTGGACTGCAAACTGGTCGAAGCAGGCTTCCACAGCTTCCTGCTCGACGGCGATAACGTGCGGCACGGGTTGAACGCCAGTCCCGAGATGCTTCGCGCTCTGGGCGACCCCTACGCCCGACGGTTCGGATTGGGATTCTCTGCCGAGGACCGTCAGGAGAACATTCGCCGCATCGGTTCGGTTGCGCAGTTGTTCGCGACGGCGGGGATCGTGACGTTGACGGCATTTGTCAGCCCCTATCGGCGAGATCGCGACGCCGTGCGGCAGATCGTCGAAGCGGGAGGGCGTTCGGGGGATTTTATCGAGGTCTTCGTCGATACCCCGCTCGAGGTCTGCGAGGCGCGCGATCCCAAGGGACTGTATCAAAAAGCCCGCGCGGGCGAACTGAAGGGATTCACGGGCATCGACGATCCGTACGAACCGCCCCAGCGGCCCGAAATCGTGCTCTGCGGGGGCGTTCAGAACCCGGACGAACTGGCGGAAACCGTGATCGAGTATCTGCGGGACAGAGGCTTGCTCTCCATGCCTTGTCTCACGGCGGACAGGCCGCTTGCGATGGCCCCCTGATCGTCGTAAATCGAATCGAGTCGGAGGGTTGCGTTCTTTCGGCATTTCGGGTAGGTTTGACGGTGTGGTTGGCTTTTCTTGACGTTGCGGCTGCGGCGCCGTATCTTTCCGGTCCCATTGCCACGGGGGGGCGTGTTTTCCGATGTCTTATCGTCCGCTCGCCTTGGCGGGCTGTTGCTTGGCTTGGTTGTCTGCAGGGTCGTGGCTGGTTGCGGAAGCGGCCGGCCAAGAGGAGCGTCGTTGGGTCGATGCGCGGATGCGGATGGTTCGCGAGGAAGTCGCCGCCGCGGGGGTGACTGACCAGCGCGTGATCGCTGCGCTGCGCGATACGCCACGGCATTTGTTCGTGCCGTCCACCCAACAGCGTTTCGCTTATTTCGACATGGCTCTGCCGATCGGCGGCGGTCAGACCATCTCGCCACCCTTCGTCGTCGCCAGCATGACCCAAGCCCTGGAGCCGAAGCCGACGGACAAAGTTCTGGAGATCGGCACGGGCAGTGGCTACCAGGCAGCGGTCCTGAGCCCCTTGGTGGCGGAAGTCTATACGATCGAAATCGTCGAGTCGCTGGGCCGGACAGCCCAGCAGACGTTGCGGCGATTGAACTATGCCAACGTGTACGTTCGCATCGGGGACGGATTTCTCGGCTGGCCCGAGCACGCGCCCTTCGACAAGATCATCGTCACCTGTTCGCCGGAACAGGTTCCGAGCCCGCTGGTCGAACAGCTTCGCGAAGGCGGAAAGATCGTGGTCCCGTTGGGCGAGCGATATCAGCAGACCTTGTACCGGTTGAAGAAAGTAGAAGGCAAGCTGGAAGCCGAGTCGCTGGAGCCCACGTTTTTTGTCCCGATGACCGGAACGGCGGAGGAACTACGTCGCCGCCGCGAGGATCCGGGCGTTCCGCAACTGGTCAACGGTGGTTTTGAAGCCATCGACGACAGGAATCAACCCCAGGGCTGGTACTACGTTCGTCAGGCCGAGGTGGTGACGGGCCCCGAGGCGCCCGAAGGGGAGCGGTTCCTGCGTTTTCGGAACGAGGCGGCGGGCCGGGGCGCTCAAGCCTTGCAGGCCTTGGGCATTGACGGCCGGCAAGTTCGGCAACTGGATGTTTCCCTGATGGTCCAAACGCGAGGCGTGCGACTCGGCCAATCGCCGCAAGAGGTGCCGCGTCTGGGAGTGAGTTTTTTTGACGAACAGCGAGTGCCGCTGGGGACCCAAACCCTGGGCCCGTGGATAGGAACCACTTCCTGGACGGCGAAACAGACCCGCATCCGCGTACCTGCACGCTGTCGATTGGCGGTTCTGGCCGTGGGCATGTTCGGCGCGGTGGGGGAAGTTTCGATCGATCAACTCTTGGTGCGAGCCGTGGATGAATAAAACTTCGAGGTATATGGATGGAACTCGACGCCTCCCGCGCACCCGCTATGTCTGCGAAGAACGCGGCGAATCCTCCATCTTGCCGACAAGGCGAATCGGCGCGGCGCGGCGTGCCGTGGGGATCCTGCTGAGGTTGGTGGGATTGTTTGTCCTGGGGCAGACCGTCGCGGCAGGGGCGGAGGAGCTTGCCCGTCCGTCGGCGCCGGTCGCCAGGATCGTCCTGCGCAGCTCGAATTTCGCGTTGACCACGGACCTGTCGCGCGCGGAGGCTCAGCCCATACTCGCCCGCATGGAGACGGCCATAAAATCCGCGGCGCGATACTGGCAACGCCCGCCCCGCGGTCAGATCGCCTGTTACATCGTCGCCGACTTGGCGAATTGGCCCGATTCGGCCCTGCCCCATCCCCTGGCGCGGGTTTGGGTGGGCGGCGTGGGCGGTGCGACGATCGCCGAGTACGTCGGCGCCGGGCGCGAAACGCGCATCCGCGCGACGGTCTATGCGGTACCGCGGCGAGGCGTCGCGGAACACGAGGTCATCCACGCCTATTGCTACCAGACGTTCGGCGAAGCCGGGCCGGAATGGTACAAGGAGGGCATGGCCCAATGGGTGTCGCTCGGCAGTGAAGACGGAGCCCAATCCGGTTGTCCTCCGGAACTGGTGCAAGGTTTAGGAAAAGGCACGTCTGCCACGGTCCAAGAGGTCGTGCAAGCGGGGCGATTCACCGTGGGCATCAGCGACTCCTGTGGAGCCATGCTGGTCAATCGCAGCGATCTGCAGGCGCACGTTCCGTTGAGCGACTGGACGGCGCAGGACGACGAGACCGTCCGACTGGCGGAACACCATTACATGCGCAGCTGGGCGTTGTGCCACATGCTGCTGTGCAATCCGAACTATGCTGTGCGGTTTCGCGAGTTGGGCAACAGCTACGTGACCAAGGGCGGCCATTCGTTCGACAACGCCTTTGCGTCCGTGAGCGACGAGCTGGCGTTCGAGCATGCCTTTTTCCTCCAACACCTGGACGTCGGCTACCGAGTGGATCTGTGCCATTGGGACTGGCAGAAGCGGTTTCGCACCTTGGACGCACCGGATATGCGCGGAACGGCGGGCGCGAGGATCGAGGCGGCACGTGGTTACCAGGCTTCCGGCCTGACGGTCGTGGCCGGTCACAGCTACGCCTACGCCGCGACCGGATCATGGGGTACATCGGTCCAGGGGCCGACGACCTGTGCCAACGGAGACGCGGACGGACGAGGCCGAATGATGGCGGTGGTACTGGACGCTTTCCGCCTGGGCGAGCCGTTTGAACTGGGCAGCATGGGAACGTTCGAAGCACCTCATGGCGGAAACCTGTACCTGCGCTGTCGCGACGAATGGAACCAGCTGCACGACAATCATGGCTCGGTGCACGTGCGTTTCACGCGGCCGGCGAGAGGTCGCGATTGAGGTCTTTGGGTTTGCCCGAAAACGCGACGTCGTCAACCGCCTGGGGGTCCGCCTGCCTCGCTGGACTTCGCCGGACAAGACCGCCCCGTTGAAGCGTGGACTCCGACGATCGTGGCGAACCTTTTCAGGATCTGTTCGGCGTGCGGCGTCTCGGTGATCGCGCCACGCAACTGGGAGGGATTCCGCCCCTGGGCGCAAAGCAGCTCGGCGTACTGGTCGATGTAGGCCGTTACCGCCAGCGGATCGAACTCCGGATGGAACTGGACGCCCCAGGCCACCTTGCCCACGCGATAGGCTTGATGCGGGTCGAGACGGCTGGAGGCCAGCCAAGTGGCATTCCCAGGAGGCGAATCCATCCCCTTATTTCACCGCAGCATTTCCCCGTAGCGGCGAAACTCCCGGTCCGTGGGGGATGCTGGGCATTTTTGAACCTCGAAGCGACTTCCCGGCGCGCGGCTTAAAGGGTATCTTTGGACAACAAACCTCGAACCCAGTATGGAGAAACCATCCGATGCGAACCCGTGCTTTGATGTTTGCCGCCGTCTTGTTGCCGCTAGCCGCTACGTGGTCGCAGGCTGAACCTTGGAACCAGTTTCGCGGTCCCCGCGGGGACGGCCAGGCGGGCTCGGCGTCGCTGCCGCTGCAGTGGAGCGAGACCCAGAACGTGGCTTGGAAGACGGCGATTCACGGCAAAGCCTGGTCGTCGCCCGTGGTCTGGGGCGATCGGATCTGGCTGACGTCGGCCACCGAGGACGGCACGCAGTTGTTCGCCGTTTGCGTGGACGCCGACAGCGGCAAGATCTTGCATGACATCACGGTTTTCGAGATCGCCGAGCCGATGTTCTGCTATCCGTACAACAGCTACGCCAGTCCGACCCCCGTGGTCGAAGAAGGGCGGGTGTGGGTCCACTTCGGCAGCGCCGGCACCGCGTGCCTGGATGCGGCCAGCGGGAAAGTCCTGTGGGTCCGCCAGGATCTGCCCTGCGATCATTGGCGCGGGCCCGGTTCGTCGCCGATCGTCTTTCGCCATCTGCTGATCCTCAGCTTTGATGGTTACGATCTGCAGTACGTCGTGGCCTTGGATAAAGACACCGGCAAAACGGTCTGGAAGGCGGATCGTTCGATCGATTACGGCACCGACGATGGAGACTACAAGAAAGCGTACAGCACGCCCGCCGTGTTCGAGCACCAGGGACGGCTGCAACTGGTCAGCCCGTCCGCGATTGGAACCGTGGCTTACAATCCGTTGACGGGCGACGAGTTGTGGAAGGTCTATCACGGCGGTTACAACGCCGCGGCGCGGCCGTTGTACAGTCACGGCCTGGTGATCATCAGTACTCAAAACGGCCTACGACTGTTGGCCGTGCGTCCGGATGGTACGGGCGACGTGACCAAGACGCACATCGCCTGGTCCTGCACGCGCCAGACCCCCACGCGGCCGTCCCAGCTGATCGTCGGCGACCACCTGTACATGGTCAACGATCAAGGGATCGTCTCCTGCCTGGACATCCACACAGGCCAACCGACCTGGACCCAGCGGATGGGCGGCCGCCACAGCGCCTCGCCCATCCATGCCGGCGGCCGCATCTGGCTGTTCGACGAGGACGACCAGTCGTGGGTCATCGAGGCGAACCCGCGCGAGTTTCGGCTGCTGGCCGAAAACCCGCTAGACGCCGGCTGCATGGCCTCGCCCGCCGTGCTGGGCAACGCCCTGATCATCCGCACCAAGACGCATCTGTACCGGATCGAGCGATGAGGATCGGAAACCTGTCGTACCCGCTGCCGTTTTCCAGAAGTCTTTTCAGGCCACTTCGACCCAGGCGAGGAGACGGGACGAAAAGGAGGCGTCATCCGTCAGGACGCCTTTATAGGACAACTCGCGGCGCAGCATTTCCGGCAAGGTGGTCGTGACGAGACGGCGACGGTTCTCGGCGTCGAAGACACTGGTTCGTGCGGCCTGCAATTCGTGCCAGCTGTCGTCCAAACGCTCCAAGTCACGGGAACGCTCGCCGTGTTCGTCGACGCCCAGGGTGACGATTCGCTGGTGGAACTGGCCACCGCTACCGTGGACCTGCACGTGCCAGACGGTCAAGGCGCCGCGAAGTCCAGAGCCGTCCGGCATGCGGCCGACGACGCCTCGACGGTCTGCCTCCAAGCTGCGATGCCGCTCGGAGAGTTGCCGGACAAGGGGATGTTCGAGCCCGAGAAGCGTCAGCTGTTCGTCGGCCAGGGCTTCGTCGCGGTCCATCGTGATCAGCCAGCAACACCAGATCCCGGCTGTGTTCGCGCAGCGCCTCGGCCAACTTGAAATTCTGTGTCTTGGTGACGCGATTCCCCGTTCGATAGGCCGTCAGATGGTGGGCCTCGTCGAACACGATCAGATCCCAAGCCGGAGCTGCCAACAGCTTCTTGACGCGCTGGGGGCGTTTGAGCGTGTCGATGCTGGCGATCAGCCGGTTGTGCTTGGCAAACGCGTTGCTCTTGCGGTCGGTGACGTCGCCTTCGCTGCCGAAGACCTCGAAATCCAAGTGGAACGTCTCGTTCAGTTCCCGCCGCCAGTTCTCGACCAAGCCGGCGGGCACGATCAGCAGCGCCCGCGTCAGTTCGCCCCGCGACGCCAACTCGCGAAGGATCATGGCGATTTCGATCGTCTTGCCCAAGCCATTGGCGAATTCCTTTCGTTTGGCCGAGATTGGCATCAGAACGACGCCTTCCGTCCCCTTGTCCATCAGTATTGGCTGATGCTGGATGGCATCTTGCGCGAACATCCGCCTGCTGGCAAACTGTGGGGGCTATTCCTGCCGTTGTCGGCTTCGCTAACTCACGCATCTGTTGCGCCCGCTTTACTTTCGGTGCCGAAAGTCCGATACTAGCGGAGGTTCGGAGCGCGGAGCAGTGCCGTGTCAGCCCGATGCAAGTGGCCGCGTTGCTTGTGCAGAAGACAGCGGCGCGGCTGGGGACGGATCTGGTCGATCAGTGAAGCCAGGTTGAATGCAACGCGCCGGCGCGACAGGCAAACCTGCGATGGCGGACGTTGAACAGTAACCTCTGAGGATGCGGCGGGACGGTATGGCGACAGCGGCTCAACTCAAGTCACTCTTGCGGAGCTACAGCGAAGCCGACGGTGAGCGGTTCCTCGCCGTCGGTACGCAGATCGCTGCGCACGCCGCGCGGTCAGGGAAGACCAAATTGGCGAGTGAGCTGAAAGAGCTGCTGGACGAGATCAAGAGGAAACAGTATGCCGCTCGAATTGGGGGATCAGTGCCCATTGCGCGGCCCCAGGGTGAGCTTCTGACCGTTCTCTCGGTCGCCTATCCGAAGACAAGGCTCTCCGAAATGGTGCTGGGCGATCTTCAGGTGGCATCGCTTCGACGTGTCCTCCACGAATACCGCCAGCAAGCGAAGCTCCGCGACCACGGCTTGTCGGCTCGACGCAAACTGCTGCTGGCCGGCCGACCGGGATGCGGCAAGAGCATGACTTCCCAAGCGCTGGCCGGCGAGCTGAAGCTGCCGCACTTCGCCGTGCAACTGCACGCATTGATCACAAAGTTCATGGGGGAGACCGCCGCGAAGCTGCACGCCGTCTTCGAGGCCATGAAAGCCACGCGGGGCGTGTACTTGTTCGACGAGTTCGACGCGATTGGTGGCGAACGAACCTCGAAGAACGACGTGGGCGAGATTCGACGCGTGCTGAATTCGTTCTTGCAGTTTCTTGAACAAGACGATTCAGACAGCCTCATCATCGCCGCGACGAACAACGTGGGGATTCTGGACGACGCGCTGTTCCGTCGATTCGACGATGTGATCACCTACGAGCGGCCGGATTCGAGCGCGATTCGGAAACTGGTGTCGAACCGGCTGGCGCCCTTCTCCGTGCCTGAACTCAACTGGCCGCAGATCGAATCCTATGGGGACGGCTTGAGCCATGCCGAGATCTGCCAGGCGTGCGATGATGCGGCCAAGGATGCAGTGCTGGCGGATCGGTCCACCATCGACGAGCAGATGCTGTATCGCGCGTTGCAGGTCAAGCAGCAGCGGCTCAAACAATAGGAAGCCTTCAACAGGATGCCCGCATACCCCCATTTCGTGCTTCCCGCAAATGGACAACCCGAAGCTTACACCGCGCCCGGAGGTGGTTCCGGCACGTTCCTCGCGCCGCCGCGCGACCGGCCGCGGCACGCCCAGAAGCTCCTCAACCAAATTCGCGCGGTTCGGGACAGCGCCGAGGAACAGCTCGGGAAGTCGCCGGCCACGAGCGACGTCCATTTCATTCCGGTAGCGTTTGAGAGCGCCCCAGATCATGCACTTGCGATCGACTCGTTGGAAAACAAGCCAGCCGGAATTCGAGTGGTCAACGTACGGACGGAGGACCAGAAACAAATCGCGGTTGTCGCAGTACCAAAAGACAAGATCTACCATTTCGAGAAGCGTTTCGTGGAATTCGGAGCGAAGGATCGTGTCCGGACGGAGCCTGACGGTACGGAGAAGCGGACGGCCTTTCATCAAAAGCTTGTCACCAGCATCGAGGATCTTCGGCTTGTGGTATTGCGGGACTACTACACCGATTCTGATGGCCAGCCGCCCCCGAAGGACGAAGTGATTTGGTGGGAGGTATCCTGCGCAGTCCTGGAACAGTCTGACCGTGGGCGCTTGCACGTCGAAGGTTTGGATGGAAGAGGAAGGGCTGGAAGGCTGGGAGCCGGTCGCCCCCAAGGGACGATTGAGTCCGGCGAGCACGACCTCCATCGCGTGGGAAGCGCAGGAATGGCCGCTCAAGCCGGATGTCGTGTTTGAAGGCGGGAACTACGCGAAGGACGTTTCCGGGTTTGTGACCGGTCCGGACGACTTGAGCCTGTTGACAACCCGGGTGGACGACAGCGGTGCTCAGCTCGGCATCAGCCGTGATACCAGCGCCGCGGCCGCCCAAGTGGCGCGCATTGCAGCGATTCTGCAAGCGGACTACCCGGATTTTTGGCCGGAGACGATTCGGGGCCTGCTGGTCCACTCTGCGGAGTGGACTCCAGAGATGAAAGCGGAGTTCCCGCATCCGCAACGGAAGAGCCGGCTTCGTTGTTACGGATGGGGCATTCCGAATGTCGATTGGGCTCGTGCTTGCGCAAGGAACATTGCGACTTTGATCATCGAGGACTCACTTCGTCCCTTCCAGAAGGCCGACAGTGAGATCAAGACGCACGAAATGAACCTGCATTCGCTGCCTTTCCCGGCCGCCGTCCTGCAGCAACTTGGTGAGGAAGAGGTCACCATGCGGGTCACGCTGTCTCATTTCATCGAGCCGAGTCCTGGCAGAAAGGGCTGGACCAACCGGCATCGGTACGCCTCGCACGGACTCCGCTTTGACGTACTCCGACCCGATGAAGACCTGGCCCAGTTTCGCACGCGGCTGACGCGGGACGCGTGGGACGATCGCTCGAAGAATCCTGGCCGCGCCGTCGCCGACAGCCGCCCCTGGGAACTCGGCGACGACCTGCGTCGAAAGGGCTGCCTGCATTCGGACTGGTGGATCGGTACCGCGAGCATGCTGGCGCTGTGCGACCGTATTGCGGTTTATCCCGTAACCGGCTGGTGGCGCGAGCGCCCCGGCCAGGAGCGGTACGATCAGTCCGCTCGTTACTCGCTCCTGGTGACGATTGCCTCGAAGCGCACAGACGTCGAACTCTACGCGGCAGTCGAGCAAGCTATTGCCGTCGCTGCGCCGGTTCGAATCGAAGTACAGCCGGAGGCTGACTGAGTCGGCATGCTGTTCAGGAGACCCGTTGGACATGGTAGCCCCCGACTTCCTTCGTCTCCTCGACCATCAACTTGTAGGCCCCGTTGCCCGTCGCTGCACCGTTCCAGATCCCGCGCGTCACCGGCAACAGCTTGCTCCGGTCCGTGCCCTTGCCGAAATACACCAGATCATCCGCTTCGTTGTAGGTGAACAGCCGCCCCGACCCATCCATTCCGAACACCAGCCCGACCCGCTCCCAGCGGTCACCACATTCCTGGCACAGCCGCAGGATGTTGGCCCGCAGCCAAGCGTACGCCGTCTCGACGTCCGGCAGCATGGCCTCCAGCGCCGTCTGCAGACCGCCCACCAGGATCGTCTGCCGGTCGCCGGGCGGGGAATCGGGAAAGCCTGTCTCCAACCAGCCCAGAACGGTGCGCAATGGCGTCGCATCGCCCTCGATGATCAGCGGGCCGAGCAACTCGGGAGACCAGACGAAGCTGCTGCCCCGGCGTTTCCAACTGCTGGATGCCATCTCTTGCATGGCAATAGCCTTTCTGGTGGAACTGACCCGCAAGTCCTTGTCAGCTATTGGCTTACACTACGTGCATGGCTCGGTTTTTGTGTATCGTCAGTGACACGCAACGTTCTTTGTGTACCATAAAAACCGATTCGTGATACACAACGCTTGTCCGGTTCTGTTCCGCTGGCTGCCCGAACTCCTTATTGGCTCGCGCGCGTCTCCAACGCCGCTCGAAGCTTATCGCGAACTGTCTCGTCAATGAACTTGCGATTGCAGAGATGCTCCAGCGTCGAACTGGAACTGGTTCGCAGCCGATTGGCGACTTCCCCGATCGCCGCAGCAGAATCCAACGGTATCATGAGACCGCGAACGATCGTTTCCACTAAGGGATCGGGCATCAGCAACATCGCCGCAAACGCGTTGGCTCGCTTTTCCACATCCACCGGTGCCCATGGGCCCGACGCCATCGCCAGTTGCGCACCGTAGCTTCGGTCGTGTAGGATATGGCAAAGTTCGTGGGCCAAAGTGAATCGACGCGGTTCTTCGTCGAGGTACAGGTAGCTGCGGTTCATCAGGACGCTGGGGCGATAATGCCGCCCAGCAATCGCGACAGCACGAATCGAGCGATCGCTGAGACGTACGTCTTGCACCTCAATACCGAGATCCTGGTACAGGTGATCGACGTCCACACACGAGTCCTCTACGTATCCATCCCCGAGTTCCTCCAGCAGATCCTCCGCCAGTTGGTAACCTTGCTCCCACGCTGTCTCATCCGTACGCGCAACCGGCTCGTCCCGCACCATTCGGCGAAGGATTTCGGATTCGTCGTCGGGCGTTAACGACTGAACAAGCTTGTCGGCCAACAACTGTACGTCCCCCTCGTCGATCGTTGGGGAAAGCGATCCAAACATCAGCGCAGCCGGGCACGATCCCTGGAAGACGAGTTTCCTTTCGGATGTGCCGAAGACAGCGTCATGCACCTCGCGCGACAAGTTGGCAGGGAACATTTGCCGCAATCGGTCCCATTGCTCCGCCGGCGCATTCTCGTCCGGGCGAACCCCCGAAATCAACCCGAGCCTGCGGCGTTGATCCGACGTCTCAAGAGCCGCCACGTCCTGGACGAGCTGGGCGAACACCGGGCTGTCCGGCATTTCGTCCACCAGATGGCGCGACGCTCGATCCAGGATGCCGAATAGTACGTCAGCCACGTCATCAGGCGCGAGTCGACCGCAGCCGGGAAAGGCGTCGAAACGAAAATGCTCCGGGGCTCCCGCCAGGCAGTGGACGCCCCAAGAGAACTCGATCACGTCACGCCAGCGACGGATGAACAGGTTGGGAAGCAATCCGCCTTCACGGCAAGCCACCAAGCAGTGCCGTTTCCACCACTGATGCCAACGCGTCTCCCACCGCTCCGCTTCGTCCGGCGACATATTGGGGGGGCGTCTCGTTGGTTCGCCGCATCGAAATCCAGGCTGTGGCGCCAGCGTTCTTGGTCGGCAGCCGCTCCTCGTGCAGGAAGAAATCCCAGTTCGATACCAGCCATTGAAGGAAAGGAAGCAGATACCAATGCACCGAATCGACCGGTTCTCCCTGCTCGATGTGGGCGCAAAGATTGTGACCGTGTACCCAAATTTCCATGCTTCCCCAGGAAGCGGCGTGTTCGCGCGTCGCTGCACGTCCTGCGTCCGGATCGGGCAAGAATTTGACCTCAACCCGAAACAAGTCACGGCGACCTAGTTCGATCTCAAATGGGCGTGGCACTAGTGCGTCTCCCAATACTTCTTGCGTTCTCGTTTGCTCAGACGCTGCTCTCGTATCCATTGTAACGTCAGTTTGGAAGGAACTTCGAGCCAGCCGATCGGATAGCCGTGCCATCGGTTCGGTTCATGCTCCTGAGCGCAGTATGCCTTCCCCTGATGAATCGCATATCGTTTGCCCTCCCACAACACGCTCTCCTCCAGCAACTGGCTCGCCAACGGGCGGACTTCGGCTTCGCAGAGCGACCCTTTCTTGCCGATCTGCCACGGATTACGGTGCTTAGGATTGGATTCATAGACCATCTGGGCTTGCGTTCCTCGATGGTCCGTGTCTTGCGGAATTTCGGCACGGTCTTCGTCGGACATGATCGCCAACCCCTAACTTCATTTCAAGACTTCATCCGCAGGATCAGCGATTGCTTCCTGGATCTGTCGGAGACGTTCGGAGAAAGTGCGACGGGAAAGCCGACAATAAAGACTGCCGTCTTCAGCACGTCCCAATGCACCGATCAGCCCTGATTGCAGCAAGGACACCGTCGCCTGGATGGCCTGAATCGAGTGTGCTCCGCTCAGAATGTAGAACAGGGCATGTTCGTTCAATGTAGCTTCATCGGTTTGATGAGCGAGCACGGCACCGAACACTTGGCCACAGAGCTTCATGTGCTGTGCCGACACTTCCGAGTCTGCGAGGATCGCGGAAAGCGTGCTTTCGTCCGTTGATCCACCACCGACGAACAAGTCCCGTAGCCGGTCGAGCGGAATCATCGCTTCGGCATGTGCGAACAGAATCTGTCGCACTTCCTCAACCCGAAAAAGGCGAACCTTGTGATCGCACGCCC
>Ga0351959_1019_pt1 | contig 34710 bp, 3 predicted proteins | sample TotcelT113001M13_FD_206836 | JGI IMG/M metagenome (GOLD analysis project Ga0351959, IMG submission 206836) | Enriched cells from coal bed in the Powder River Basin, Montana, United States - Total cells T11 rep3 HSBNCT.T11.300.1.M13 ...
CGGTGCCTTTGAAATCGTCGCCAGTGGTTGGATCTTGTTGGACCAGGCAAGCCTGACCGCGCGGGGTGGTGCTGGCGGTACAGGCACCGCCGGTCAGCCAGGGGGCAATGGGTTTTCTGGTTACTCGGGAACGCCCTACAACGAGTACTGGACGACGACTGCCTTGTCGGGCGATGGTGGTTATGTCGGGACGGGAGGATCTGGTGGTACAGGTGGTAACGGAGCAGCCGGCGGCGGCGGCGGTCAGGGAGGGGGTGGTGCCGGTGGAACGGTCAAGGTCTTTGCCTCAGTGGTGACTAGCCAGAGTTCCGTCGTGGATACATCCGGTGGCAGCGCACCGAATGCCGGTGGCAGTGGGCGTTTCATACTGGCCGACAATACGGATCAGGTCTTCTCCGGCTCGGCTATTGGCGCTCTCCAAGAGAGATACGCCGGTCCGACCAGCGTCAATCCCTTCGTCCCGAACTCGCCCCAGACGCCGAACATCGTCGGTCTTGTGGGAGGTGCCGAGGCGTTTGGTTTGTTGGACGCCACTGCGACCGAATTGTTCACGGCGGCGGTGCTCCGCGAGCGCGCTCCGGCGGATGCCAAGGCCGTCTTGTTACGAGTCGACGTGGGGCCGGCGGGTTACGATCAGAACTACGTCGGTTACGACATGCTGCTGTTTGCCGATCTGACGGGGACGGGGCTTTCCGAGCCGCATCTGGGCGTCGGTGAGGTGCTGGTGCCGCTCCGCCAAGGCGGTTATACCCACGAGGTACAGTTCGGCGGCAGCGGGGCGGAGCCGATCATCACGCAACTCGGTGCCTACCAGGTCTACGCAACACTCGTTCCCGAAACCGCACTTGAGTTCCAGGTCGGCGCTTCGTTTGGCGAAGGCTTGACGGTGACGCGGTCCGCCTTGGCGGACGGCCAGATGCTGTATCTGACCGGCGGAGCGTCCGCCGTCCGTGTCAACCAGCAGCAGCTTCCCGACGGGGAGACTTTCGGCGGTCGGCCTTGGCAGAGTCTGGGCCACGTCGAGGTGTCGGCGGGCGGGACGGGGACGATCCGCGTTGAATTGACCAACCAGGGCAGCGGCAATCTGGCGGCCGACGCGGTCCGCATCGTCCGCCAGGTCTTGCCGCATCTGGAGTTCGTCGACCTCCACGGCAATCACCTGGACAACGCAGCCCACGACTACATTCTCCCGGGTTTGGTCACCGACCGGCCCGGGGAAGATGACCCGGTCACAACGAACATCGTCGAGTATGCTCCGCTGGGCGACAATCCGGGCACGGCGACTCCCGAAGGCGCGTTTTTCGATACCGACGACTACGCCCCGATGTTCCTCCAGACCATTGGCCCGTTGGCGGCTACTGCCGGGGTGACGACGACGGTGAATCTGGTCGGCAAGGCGACGGATGACGACGGTGATACGCTGTACTATGCGGCGACCGGCAACGTGAACCAAGTGGCCGTGGCGATGGTCGGCAACGAGCTGCGGATCACGCCGCAATCCGGCTTCAGCGGCACGGCCGTGGTGACGCTGACCGTGGCCGACCGGCACGGACCTGCGGCCGCCTTGGAGGGCCGCACGGCGCAGCAGCGGATCGATGTGATCGTCGGCACCGGCCTCATCAGCGGCAGCAAGTACCTCGACTCGAACGAGGGCGGCCGCGGCCAGCGGGACCCCGGCGAGCCGGGCGTCGAAGGCTGGATCGTCTATCTGGATCAGACCCGCAACGGCTGGTATGACGACGGCGAGCCTTATACCGTGACCGACGTCGATGGCCACTATGCCTTTGTCGGTCTCGCGCCGGACACGACCTACTATGTGGTCGAGCAACTGGACGAAAGCTGGATCCAGCGGCAAGGCGGACCGGAGACCGTGTATCGCCGCCTGGTCGAATTGATGCCAGGCAGCGACGGCTCCGACCCGCGCGAGCTGGTCGCGTTCCAAGGTGCCTTGTACTTCAGCGCCGTCAGCAGCGGCGTCGGACGTCAACTGTGGCGGTTCGACGGCGTGCAGGCGACGCGTTTGACGGACGACAATTCCGGCGCAGGCGGCTTTGCTCCTGAATCGCTGATCGTCCTGAATGACCATCTATATTTCTCGGCAAATGATGGGGCTGCCGGGCGCGAACTATGGCAGTTCGACGGCGATTCGGCGACGATCGTCGCCGATCTGTTCCCGGGAATACTTGGTTCGGCTCCCGCTGATCTGACACCGTTCAGCGGGGGACTCGTGTTCACCGCCAACGATGGGCAGACCGGCCGGGAACTGTGGATTTACGACGGCTCGCAGGTGTCGTTGGTAGCGAATATTCACGGCCCCGAGGGCCTGTGGGCCGTCCAGCCCGCGACCGGCAGGATTCTGAAGCTCGATCCGCTTAGCGGAACGCTATTGTACGATTTCCCCGCGCCTGGCAATCTGCAAACAACGCATACCAACATTGGCTTGGCGATTGCTCAAGCCGGCCGCGAGTTGCTGTACGTCAATTCGGACGACGACGCCACGACGCTCTATCATCTCGATCCCGTAACCGGCCAGACACTTCGAACCAGCGCTCTGGCGGATAGGACTTACGATGGTTTAGGGTCGAGCGCCATGTTTGGGACACCAATCTCCGTCGAGCCCGACACGGCGCCCGATGCCGATGTAAACATGGTTTGGGCACCGGAGGTGATTCTCTCGGCCGAGGATTCGTGGAGCGGAACGATTGTTTCTTCAACCAACTCGCCATTTGCATCGACAGGAGCCTACGTTTTCGGATCCGTTTCCGCCGGAGCCATCGGATGGAGCGAAGGGAATTCTGTCTTTTTCCGCGCCGATTTCGATCCCCCTGTGAGCACGGTGTCCATTGATTTCATCAATGGTGATACGTGGTTCGAACCGACATCGATGGGGCGGCTAACGGCCTATGGCGCAGACGGGGAGATTCTGGAAGAGACGGTAACTTCGACGCTGTGGCTCGGGGAATCCCAGCGATTGACGATTTCCCGGAACGCGAGTGAGATTGCGTACATCCGCGCGGCAGGTGTTGCTTGGTACTGGACTGCCTTGGATAACCTGGCTTACTCGTACGCGGAACCACTTGTCTTCTTGTCTGACGAAGCGTCCGTGGAACGTCAACTCGGGTTGTCCGGTCCACAGACCGCGAACTGGACGAGTGGGGTGCCCAGCGGCGGATTGGGAGGGGACGACGCTGGACGCGTGTTCGGTTACTTCACGGATGGACTGATCCACGAATTTGATCCCTTGCAGCAGTCCGCCGACTACCTCGGGACGCTTCCGGCTCCTGCGACCGATATTGAGGGCATGGCCTTCGACGGCAATCGGTTGTTCGTCTCCACGGCGTCCGGGAGCCTGATCACGCTGGAGCCCTCCACGGGAGCGACCCTCGACACTCGGACGGTCTCCGGCGGCGGCCTCTACGGCTTGGCCGCGTCTCAGTACGGCGCCGGGGCGGGAAGCGGACCCTTGCACCTGACGGCGGCTGGATCGGACCTTTACTTTCTCGCTGACAACGGACGGGACGGGCGGCAATTTTGGCGATTCGACGGGGCGGTCACGAGCCGCGTGTCACTTACCGATACATCCATCTCCGCGATTTCGGAACCGACGGTGGTTGGTTCCACGATTTTCTTCGCCGCCTCCGCCCCGTCGGTGGCCCGTGAACTCTGGAAACTCGAAGATGGGGTCGCCTCGCTCGTGGCCGACCTTAACCCTGGGCCTGACGGCTCCGATCCTCACGAATTGACGGCCTACGGCGAGGATCTCGTGTTTGTTGCGACGGACGGTCACATTGGTCCGGCGCTGTGGCGTTACGACGGAAACCAGGTGAGTCTGATTGGCGACGTACGTTCGACGGCGGGCGCCTGGGGCGTGCGGCCCAGCACGGGCGAGATCGTCAAGCTCGATCCGGGCTCCGGTATCGAGCTGTATGCTTTTGACGCTCCGGGGAATCTCTTGCCGGGCCACACGCAAATCGGCCTGAGCATGGCCGAACAAGGCAATGCTCTGCTGTTCGTCAATTCGAACGAGGATGCAACGAAGCTCTATCGGGTGGCCCCGGCAACGGGACAAGTCATCTCCGTCGAGACTTTGGGAGGGACGACTGTCGATGGGGTCACGATGAGTCCCGAGAGCGAGACGATTTACTCGGCGACCATGAGTGCGAATCCGAGTTGGACCTTCGACGGTGGCGGTCAATGGGCTTGGGGAACTCCAACGGGCGCGGGTGGCGATCCGACATCCGGGCGCACGGGCAGCCAAGTCGTCGGGTACAATCTGAGCGGCGCCTACCCCAATAACATGACCACCACGTACTTCGCCCGTACGCCAGCCATCAACTGCGCCGGGTACACGGGCGTGACGCTCAGTTTCTATCGGTGGCTCGGCGTGGAAAGTGCGTCGTACGATCATGCGAAGATTGATGTCTCGAACAACGGCTCAACCTGGACCACAATTTGGGAGAACTCCTACTCGAACATCGTTGACACATCTTGGGTGCAACAAACGTTTGACATCTCGTCGATCGCGGACAACAAATCAACCGTGTACATCCGCTGGGGTATGGGGCCGACCGATAGCAGCGTGGTCTATTCCGGCTGGAACATCGACGATGTCACAATTACCGGCAATCGCAATTTGGTTTTCTTGGGACAAGACGGTGTCAGCGTGCGCCGGCAGACGCGATACTCCGGTTCGGAAACGGCCAATTGGGCGACGGGAGCGCCGACGGGCGGCTTGGCGGGAGACGGCACGAATCGCGCCTTCGGGTACTTCACCGACGGTTGGATCCACGAGTTCGATCCGTACGCGGACGCCAATGAGTTCATTTCGAACTTGGCAGCCCCAGCAGCCGACATCGAGGGTTTGGCCTTCGACGGCCATCATCTGTACGCCTCGACGGCCTCCGGGCGGCTGTATACGCTCGATCCAGACACCGGGGCCGTCGTGCGGGACACTGCTCTGACAGGTGGCAGCCTGTACGGCCTGGGGGCGCTTAATCAGCCGGGCGATGCCGGGCCGCAAACGCTGACGGTATTTGGCGACAGGCTGTACTTCTCGGCCGACGATGGCGGCCACGGCCGCGAACTGTGGCAGTATGACGGCAGTTCGCTTCGGTTGGTCCTCGATCTGGTGCCGGGACCGATTGGCTCCTCGCCCCAGGAGATCGCCAGCTTCCTGCCCGGGCATATACTGCTCAGTGCGACGGACTCGGTCCACGGCCGGGAACTCTGGAGTATCGGCTCCACGCCGCCCGGCTACTCGATCGCGCTGTCGGCCGGACAGATTTTCAATACGGCCGATTTCGGCAACTTCCGCGTGATCGACGCAGGGCCGGATCGACAGGTGCTCGAGGGGGACACGGTGACGGTAACGCCTACGGTCCTGGATCCCGATCCCAGCGTGGCCAGTACGTTCACCTATGCCTGGCACGTAATCGCCGCCAACGGGCAGATCATCCCCAGGGGTGACGACACGACGTTCAGCTTCGTCCCCCATGACGACGGGCTGTACACCGTCGAGTTGATCGTGACCGACAGCCAAGACGGGGCAACCTATCGCGATACGGTGACAGTCGACGTCGGCGCCAAACCGCCGCGATGGTTGGCGCCCGCCGGCCAGACGGCCGACGAAGCCGCTGCGGAGACGTTCCAACTGGGGTCATTCGTTGGTAACTCCGAAGTCGGACCGTGGCAGGTGACGGTCGTCTGGGGCGACCAGTCCGAGGACTCGATATTCAGCGTCGCCGTGGACGGCCCGCTGCCGGCGGTGTGGCATACATTTGCCCAAGAGGGAACGTATCTGGTGACGGTAACTGTCCGCGACGACGACGATCAAGAGCACGGCGGAACGTTCGAAGTCGTCGTCGACAATCTGCCGCCCGGCGTCGCGGTCCAGGACGTTCCGGCTGAGCCCGTCGAGGGCACACCGATTACGCTGACAGGAATCGCCAGTGACCCGGCCGGCGATCCGATCGTCCGTTACACGTGGACGATCACCAAGAATGGCCAGCCGTACGGGTTGCCCGCCGGGACCGCAACCGACGAATCCGAATTTGCCTTTACCCCGGACGACGAAGGCACCTATGTCGTTACGTTCACGGCTCGCGACGATGCCGGCGGCGAGCCGGTTTTGCCGGCGGAAGTGACGATCCAAGTCGCCAACGCCCAGCCCACGGCGGTCATCCTGAATGCTCCGGCCAGCGCGATGGAAGGGACACCGATCAGTCTGGCCAGTGTGGCGACCGATCCCGGGCCGCTGGATACGATCGAAAGCTACCTGTGGACGGCAACCCGCGACGGGCAGCCGTTCGCGACCGGCACGACTCGCGACTTCAGCTTTACGCCGCCGACCGAGGGCGAATATCGCGTGACGTTGACTGTGCAGGACAACGGCGGCGCGACCAGCGACGAGGCGGACGTCGTCATTGCGGTGGTCAACGTGCCACCAACGGTCATCATTGCGGGAACGCCGGCGACCAGCCCCGAAGGATCGCCCTTGACGCTGGTCGGTCAAGTTGCCGATCCGGGCACGGGCGACGCGATCACCTACGCCTGGAGCGTGCTCCGCAACGGCCTGGCATACGACTTGCTCGCGGGCACCCCGACGGACCAGCCGGCGTTCGGCTTTACGCCCGCGGACGACGGGTTGTACGAGGTTTCGTTGGCGGTGAACGACGGGCTGGCCACGGTCAGTACCGCGCAGTCGATCGTCGTGTCGGGAGTCGCACCCACGGCGGTGCCGATGGTCTCGATCGGCTCGATCGACGAAGGCAGCGAGTTCACGTTCGGACTGATCGACATCACTGATCCCTCGGCGGTGGATGCGGCGAGCCTGCGGTTCTCGTTCGATTTGGACGGCGACGGCGTTCTGGAAATTGTCGACGTGGATCAGGCGGCCCAATCCGTGCTGCTGACGCGGAGCGGCAGGTACACGCTGCGGGCCCGAGTCCAAGACAAAGACGGGCTGTATACCGACTATCCGCTGGCGGTCGAAATCCGCAACGTGGCTCCGGTGGTCAGCGTGACCGAGAACGTGGTTTCGACGGATCAGGGGATCACCGTATCATTCAGCGGCGTCTTCACCGACCCCGGCGACGACCGCTGGCGGGGTAGCGTCGCAATCACCCGGGCGGATCAGCTGGATTTCCGGGCGGACGTGCCCTTGCTGCTTGGCGACGACAAGACCTTTGCTTGGGACTATGTGTTTGGTGCTGCCGGGACGTATGTCTTGACGTTCCTGGTCACGGACGACGAAGCGGGGATGCCTCAGATGGACGAGGTCACCGTCACGGTGGGCAATCTGCTGCCGGTCTTCGATCCGTTGACCGCAGCACACGCGATTACGGGACACCTGTTTGCCCGCACGGTTTCGTTCACCGATCCGGGTAACGATGCCTGGACCTGGTCGGTCGATTACGGGGATGGGGGCGGGTTCACGCCGTTCCAGCCGACCGACGATCCGAACCGTTCGGCGAACAACCCCCGAACGCTGGAATTGACGCACGTCTACACCGCGGTTGGCGACTACGAGGTGCGGGTACAGGTTAGCGATCAAGCCGAATCGGCCGATCCGGTCGAAGCCGCCTTTACGGTCCACGTGACGGCCAACCAGGGGCCCGTTGTCGTGGTGCCCATCCCCGATCTGATGGTTCGCGCGGGCGTGGCGGCTCGGTTTGCTTACGCGGACTTGAAACGCGTCTTCCAGGATGCGGACGAAGTGGCCGAGAACTTGCAGTTCACGGTCATCGGCAACACCAACCCGGATTTGGTGACTGTGCGTGCGGACACCGCGCAGACACTGGATGCATTGTTTGCCGCTGGCCAGGCCGGGACGGCCGAGGTCACGATCCGCGCAGCGGATGCTTCGGGTGCGTTTGCCGAAGACACGTTCCTGGTCCACGTGTGGCCCGACTTGTACGCACACTCTCTCGTCGTTCCCACGCAAATCGCCTGGGGCCAGGAATTCACGGTCCAGGGACGGATCGGAAACGCGAGCGGGGTGGACGTGACGGCCGATCTCGCGCAACGATTCTATCTGTCCCGCAATCTGATTTGGGGTGATGCAGACGACGTCCTCCTCGGCCAATACGTGCATTCGGACGTTGTGGCCGCCAACGCCGCGGGGCCGGCGTTCGACGTCTCGCTGACGCTCCCCGCCTCGGCCCCTGCGGGGTATGCCGAATCAGGAACGTTGTTCCTCGGCATGCGGATCGATGCCGACGCTGTATTGGCGGAATCGGACGAAGCGAACAATCTGAGCATCGCTTTCTTCGAGGCGATCTCGGAACCCGTCATCGACAACAATTCGCCGTTGGTCGCCGCGCTCTCTCCAGCGGACGACGCCAAGGGGGCGCCGGTCGAGACGAATTTGGCAATTACGTTCAACGAACCGATCCGTGCGGGGGCGGCAGGCAGCCTGCTGGTCAAAAGAGTTGCCGACGATTCGATCGTTCACATGATCGACGTGACGACGGCCCTGGTGACGGTGGCCGGGGCGACGGCGACGTTTGAATTGCCGACGCATTTGGCGCCCGGTACCAGGTATTATGTCGAGCTTTCGGCAGGGGCGTTTGAGGACTTGGCGGGGAACCCATGCACGGGCATCACCGGACCGACCGCCTGGAATTTCGACACGAACTTGATCGTCGCGGGCTTGACGCCCACCAGGACCGGCTTCCACATCCAGTTCAGCCACGACTTGGATGTCAGCGAGCTGAACTTGTACGACCAGGGCGGCGCGTTCGGCCACGCCGACCTGACGCTGACCGGCAACGCGGTGGGCGAAGTCCGCGGCTCGCTGGTGATCGGGCCGACAGTGCGGGAGGCGACCTTCATCAAGACGGCAGGGCTGCTAGCGCCGGACCAGTACACGGTAACGCTGAACAGTTCCGCCACCGCGTTCCGCGCTGCCGGCGGAGATCTGCTGGACGGAGATGGCGACGGCATGCCGGGTGGCCAGTACGTTGGGGTGTTCACCGTTTCCGCTCCGCTCGCCAACGCGATCATTGTCAGCTTGCCGAACGTGACCCGCGGGGCCGGCCAGCCGGTCAACTTGCCCGCCGACAACTTGACGGCTGGCTTGCCGTTGCAGTTAAGCGACGGGTTCGGGCTTTCCGGGCTGGACCTGGAATTGCATTACGACACGCGTCTGTTGCACATCACGGAATTTGTGTTGGACAGTGCAGTTGCGGCGCGCGGGGGCGTGGCCCAGCTGACGTTCCCGTCGGCGGGCGTTGCCAAGTTGACGGTGGACACGTTGGGCAGCCTGGGAGCCGTTCCCGGCTTGCTGACGTTGGGTTCTTTTATGGCCGCCGTGCCCGACGACGCGGCTTACGCAGGGCAACATCTTTTGGACATCTGTGATCTCCATGTTTTCGACAACGGACCGAAGTTGCTCGAACTGCCGTCGATCGACGACGACGCGATTCACATCGCGGCGTTTTTTGGTGACGCGAATGGCGATGGCAGCTACAACTCGCCGGACGCGACCTTGACGCGGCGGATTATCGGACAGTTGAATACCGGGCTCGCAGCGTACAAGATGGCCGATCCACGTTTGATCGTGGACATCACAGGCGACGGCAGCATCCAGTCCAGCGACACGACGAGTATCCGCCGGGCGATCGGGCTGATCCCCGTGCCCAATATCCCGCCGCTGCCGACCGGGCCGACGGGGCCGTTGGCCGCGGCGGCGGATTCGCCGACCTCGTTCCTCCAGGATCCGGCAGCCGCGCCGAGCGAGACGGAGAATCCGCAGAGGTTGGTGCTTGGTGCTCCGACGGCCAACGCCGCCAACGACTTTGCCGACGACGTCCTGATGGTCGCCAGCGGTCAGACGACCAGGCACAACGCGGCCCGAGCGTTCGACGTGAACGGAGATGGCTGGGTAACGCCGCTGGATGTGTTGCTGGTCATCCATCGAATCAACGCGCAGACCGCGGGGGACGCTCCGGCTTCGTGGGGGTATTCCTATGATGTGAACAATGACCAAGCCTGTACGGCCCTGGATGCCTTGCTGCTGGTCAATTCCTTGGATGCACAGACAGAGGTAGCCGTCGGGCTGAAGTTGCGAACGGCCGCCGGCGAAGAGTTGGCGGACGACGCACAAGACGAGTTGTTCAATGACTGGGATTCGGAACTGTCACCGCTCGAGAGCGTGCTTGGCGATCTGGCGGACGACATCGCGACGGCTTGGCGGTAAGCTGGATCATTGCCGGGGAGTGGCCTATCTCGTCACAGCCTTTGGACGCAAGGGCTGACGTGGCTGGCGTGCGCAGGCCAGGTTCACGTCCGTCGGTGAACGGAATGATTCCTCGCTGCCCAGAACAACCCCGGCGTGGAACGGCGATTCGAGCTTGAACGATCCCGGAACCAACGCGGCCGACGATCGGTGGTTGCTGAGGTGGGGCAAGACAATTACTGTTGCATTCAAAGTGGCGATTTCTAAGCTTCCAGCTTGCGAGTAGTGCGAACCGCAAGCTGGAAGCTTACGCCACTTATTTCTTGGCCGATCCTAAGGATGGGGCCAGCCTGCGGGGTCCGGTGCGGATGCGATCGGAAACGCCGCGCGCGGAACGATGCCGCTCGACCAACCCCGCGTCCTTGCTGGCCGCGCAGCAGATCCCCGCGATAACGATCCGGTTTTGACGTTGCTGACCAAAGACGCCAGGAACCACCAGCAACGTGGGAGTAGACGATCTTGCGAGCAAAGGTTAGATTGATTCTAGAATCACGGAAGTGATCGTCACGAACGTTCCGCAATTCGTATTGTTCAGCCGCAGTCGCTTGTCCCGCAGGTCGTTGCCGGTGAATTGAGTGGGATGGGAGGCTTGGGCAAGGGAGGCTTCTCATGTCGCGTTCCCAGCGAGGTTCTTGTCGCAGGGTTATTCATCGCTTTCGCCGTCTGGTGCTCGAGTCGCTGGAAACGAGAGCGATGCTATCGGTCGGCTCGATCGAATTGGGGCCTTCGGACAATGTCGCCTTGGACCAGCCCCGCGTGGCCATCGAATTGCTCAAGGACATGGATCCCCATCCGGACATCGAGCGTTGGGAGAGTGTCGGGCCGGGCGTGTTCAACACCTTGCTGCTGGATACCGGCGCCAACAGCGTCCTGGCGATGGCGACCGCGGTCAACGACATGCTGCAACCGCCGCTGGCCTATCAGACGGAGGGCCTGTTCGACGAAGTCGGGGTGGGCGGCGTGCATCGCATGGACGTTTCCGCTTCCTACCGCTTCGATTTTGCCGGCAGCAGCGGTATCCGCCATACGCTTCCGGAGACTCGCATCCTCTCCGACGCCAACCAAGATTTCAGCATGTTCGGGCCTTGGGGACTGGTCGGCATGCCCGCGATGGCAGAACGGGTGACGACGTTGGACATGCGCGGCTGGTCCGGCGGTGGCCTTGGCCTGGACGACCTGTACATGAAGACGATCTTCTCGGACGCCCTGCCCGATGGCGAGGATCATCGTTACGCGCTCTCGGTGGACAACCGGCTGGCGTTTGATCCCCTGGACTATCTCGTCACCGGCGAACCGCCTGTTTGGGCTGACATTCCCTTTCTGACGGCCATCCCCACGTACAATGGCGTCGGCGAAGCGGGGAATTTCCTGTTCGATACGGGAGCCCAGATCAGCTTGATCTCCCAGCAACTGGCGATGGCCATCGGTTTGGACACCAATGGCAACGGACTGCTCGATGCCAACGACAATGCCTACTTGGGGTCCGAGACCGTGGGAGGGGTCGGCGGCCAGACCAGCGTTCCCGTGTTTGCGATCGACGAGGTCCGCGTTCCGGTCACCAAGGTTTCCACGGGAGAGGTAGTGGAACTGGTCTGGACCGATCTGCAATGGCTGGTGCTGGACATCGACGTCGCCGAAGGCCAACCGCCGCTCGACGGCGTATTCGGCTCCGACTTGTTGACCAGCGGCTGGTTCCATTCCTTCTTCTATCCCGGCATGCCCGACGGCTATATCGACCAGCTTCATTTCGATTTCCGCGGCTGGGGCCTGCACACCGGGACGCCGGAACCGCAATCGGGAACGATCTACTTTGATCTGAACGCCTCGGTCGACGAGATCGTCCTGGCCGGACCGGAAATCTGGCTGCGCGAGACCCTTCGTTCCACCGAAGTCATCAAGGGCGTGACGACCGATACGTACACGATCGGCTTGCAGACCGTTCCGGCCGCACCCGTCGAGATCACCGTCACCGCAGATTCTCGGACGTTGATCAGTTCCGACGGCGGTGCGACCTTTGCCACGACGCTCGTCCTGACCTTCCTGGACAAGGCGGCGCAAACCATCACCGTCTTCGGGGTGGATGACGGATTGGTCGAAGGAACTCGAACCGGCTTGATCTCGCATACCGTCGCCAGTGCCGATCCCGACTACGACAATCTGGCCGTCCGCGATGTGACGGTCACGATTCTGGATAACCGCAGCGTGGTCACGATCACGGCGGACCAGGCAGGCCAGGACGCGATCACCTCGATCGAGGCCGCTGAGGGCGGCGGCGAGGTACCTTACTGGATCCGGCTCAGCGAACAGCCCGCGGGTGAAACTTGGATCCTCATTGAGGATACAGCCGGTCAAGTCACGGTCTACAATCCGAACAACGCGATGGGGGACGGGTTCGAGAATATCTGGGACTTTTCCGAGGCGAATTGGGCCGTTCCCCAGCCGGTTCGGCTGACGGCTGTGGACGATCCTGTCTTGGAAGGGCCCCATCAAGCCCAGCTCGTCCATACGGTGGTGGATTGGAGCATCCCGGCGCAGATTGGCCAGAACATCCTGACGGTCCACATCACCGACAACGATTTGGGTCAGGTACTCGTGACGCAGACGGGCGGCAGCACCCAGATTGCCGAAGGCGGCGGGACGGACACCTACCAGATCGCGTTGACCATGCCGCCGTCCGCAGCGGTGCGGATCGCGGTGACGGCCGATTCCCAGACGGAAGTCAGTGCCGACGACGGGCTGACGTTCGCATCCACGCTGGTGCTCACGTTCCACGACACGACACCGCAAACGATTACGGTGCGGGCCGTGGATGATCGCGTGGACGAGCGACTGCATACCGGCACGATTACCCACCTGATTACGGCGCCGGTCGACGATCCGAAATACCCGGTCTCGTTACCGATCGCCCCCGTGGTGGCTGAGATTACCGATAACGATCTGGCCGGCATGTCTCTCGCCGAGGATGCGCAAGGACAAAACGTCATCACGTCGATCCGCGTCGCCGAGGGCGGCGACCAGGCCCTCTACTGGGTGACGCTCGCCAGCCAGCCGAAGAACGACGTGACGGTGTTCCTGAGCAGCGACGGCCAGCAGCTCGAGGTGGTTGCCGACGCCGCTCCGGAAAAGTCTTTTCTCCAATTCCCGACGCAGGGCTGGGATACGCCGCAGGCCGTTCGCGTCAAGACCAGCGAAGAGAATGTGGGCGAAGGCTCCCATTCGGTTTCCATCGCTCACAGCTTGTTCAGTAGTGACCCCAAGTACCAGGGCACGGTTCTTTTGACCGCCGAGATCTTGGAGACGGGTTTTCAGGTCACCAGCATGACGCCCACCAGCACGGGGTTTCACGTGAGTTTCAGCCAGGACTTGAATCCCAGCGAACTGAACATTTACGATCAGGGCGGCGTCTTTGGGCTCGCGGACGTGACACTGACCGGCCCGGTTGCGGGCGAGGTGCGCGGCTCGCTGGTGATCGGTCCGAGCCTGCGTACAGCGACGTTTATCCAAACGGCGGGCCTGCTGGTCCCGGACCAGTACACGGTGAGGTTAACGAGCGCCGCGGCGGCGTTCCGCGATACCAGCGGCAACTTGCTGGACGGCGATCAAGATGGCGAGCCCGGCGGCGATTACGTCGCCAACTTCACTGTTTCCTCGCCAGCCGGCAACGCGGTCACGGTCGGCCTGCCGAACTTTGCGCGGGGTTACGGCCAGAGCGTCAATCTGCCGGCCGATGATCCGGCGGCCGGGTTGCCGTTGAGCGTCAGCAACGGCGTCGGCGTCGGACGCGTGGAACTGGAAGTTCGCTACGATCCGAACTTGTTGGACATCTCGGCGTTCGCACTGGCTGCGCCCGTGCTCGCCCGAGGCGGTCAGTACGCGTTGGATATCTCGACGCCGGGCGTGGCAGCGTTGACGATCACGGCGTCGTCCGGTCTGGCAGCGGATAGCGGGCCGCTGGTCGTGGGTTCGTTCACCGCTCGTGTGCCGGACGATGCGGCCTATGGCGCCAAGCAGGTATTGGACATCGCCGGGTTGCAGATCTTTGACACCGCCGAGGTGCCGAACGGGATACCTGCGATCGACGACGACGCGGTTCACATCGCCGCGTTCTTGGGTGACGCCAATGGCGACGGCTGGTACAACTCGCCGGATACCACGCTGACGCGGCGGATCATCGGGCACGTCAACAGCGGCTTGGCAGCGTACCCGCTGGCCGATCCTCGGCTGATTGTCGATATCGACGGGAATGGGTACATCCAGGCCAACGACACGACGGGCATCCGGCGGGCGATCGGCCTGATCGCCGTGTCGAACATTCCCCCGCTGCCAACGGGGCTGACCATGCCAACGGCCACTGGTCCGGACCCGCGAATCTACATCCCGCGGGATCTTGGGGGCGCGCCGGGCCAGACGTTTTCGCTGCCGGTCATGATCGAGGTCACGGAGCCGTCCGGCGTAACGATCGGCGGATTCGATCTGTTCCTCGAATTTGACGCGAACAAGTTCACGGTCAGCCAGGCGAAAATCGGGGACTTGTTGCAGGGCACGGATCTGATGGGCTCGCTGACGCAGCCCGCGCCCGGCAGATTGATCTTCTCGGCCGATTCGATGGTCGGCACGTCGCTGCTGCCCTTCGGCACCGTGGGCAACCTGGTGACATTTACGGTCGCCATCGCCTCGGACGCGGTGGTGGGTCCGGCGGCAATCAACCTGTTGAACACGCTGGGGATTGGCCGGACGGGCGTGTTCGGCACGGACTTGCGGGAATTGGTACTGAATCCGCCGCCGACCAACGCGGCCAACGACACCGTCGATGGCATCGTGACGATCGACGACGGCCAGACGCCTTGGCACAACGCGGTCGATGCGCTGGACGTGAACGGCGACGGTCGGGTGACGCCGCTGGATGCGTTGATCGTGATCAATCGACTGAACGCCGAAGCTGCGGGGGGTGTCCCATTTCCGTCGGGTTACTATTACGATGTGAACAACGACCAGGTCTGTACGGCGCAGGATGTCTTGCTGGTGATCAATTATTTGAACGCGCAAACCGTAGCGGCCAGGGGCCTGGAACCGGGAGCGGCCGAAGGGGAAAAGCCTACCAACGACGCGTCCGACCGGCTGTTCGCGGCGCTGGACTCCGAACTGTCACCGCTGGAAGATGTGCTGGGTGACCTGGCAGACGCCATCGCGGCCGCTTGGCGCTAGGTACGTCGGCAGGCACGTCTCGACCAGACGGAACAGGAGGCCACAGAGTAAGCGGAGAAGGGAAACCTCGGAAATCAACAGCCCGCTTGCTCGGCAGGGGCCAGAAGCTCTCGCCACCCAATCCGTCGGCAAGGATCGGGAAGTCATGTCGTGCCGCGCGACCTTGATGGATTCGCCGATGCTCTTTCGTGCTCTCCATTCTAGGCAGAGCATGGGAACAGGCGGATAGTGTAACCGGAATGGCTGCGGACGATGTGTTCTATTTCGGCAATGCCGTGGGCGAGTCGGGCAACAGTGCCAGCAACACGTTTGTGGACGGCACGGACTTTGCCGGAGCGCGAGACAATCCCCGCAATTTCCTGAATCGCGCCCCGATCGATTTCCGCTTTGACGATAACCGCGATCATTCGATGACGTGTTGGCCGGGTGGGATGATTCGTTTCGTGGTATTCGTTTTTGTGGCATGGTGTTCTTCAACCCACTGGTGCAAGGTTAGTATAATGGGCGCCGGAAACGTGATGAGGGCAGCAGCGGCAGCTGCCGGCGGCGATCCTAATCTGCAGCAGTTCGTTACGACGGAGGACTCATCTCATGTCCGGCAAGTGGTGGCGCACGAGCACACATCGGCAGGCACAAATAGGGCGTCGAAGTCGGGCTGAAGAGGGCTCGCGGCGGTTCCGGCAACTGCGGACCGAACTCTTGGAAGACCGCCGGCTGCTCAGCAGTGCGGCCGGTGACCTGGACGGGCACGATCTCTACGCGTTGGGCGTGAGGGATGTCGGATCGCCGGGGGCGACCGGCGCGGGGCAGCAACTACCCGCCAACGTGGAGAGCAATCTAGCCACGTTGTATCAAGCCGCGATGTCGCCGGCCGTGGCCCCCGCTTTGGCTCCCCACGCGTCGGCAGGAATCGGCAGCCAGCCGCTCCAAACGTTGGCCCATTTCCTGGAACTCGATCCCACGGGACGTCCGCTGGTGAACGTCTGGACCGTCGGACCGACCGCGCTGGTGACAGCGCAGCTCCGCGCGCTCGATGCGAAGATTCTCAACACGAGCGAATCATACCAGCTTGTCGAAGCCTGGCTGGACGTGGCGGATTTGCCGAGGATTGCCCAGCTAGAAGGCGTCCTGTCGTTGACGCCCGTCTTCCGCCCGATCACTCGTACGGGAAGCGTCACCAGCCAGGGGGACAGCCTCCTGCATGCTCGCGACGTGAGGGATCCGGGGCAGTTTCCGCCCAGTGGTTATGATGGATCGGGAATCACGGTGGGTATTTTGTCCGACTCGATCAATCGTGTCGGTGGTGGGCTGGCGGCGTCAGTTGCGACCGGAGACCTGCCAGGCCCAGGCAACCCATTGGGGAATACGACGCCGGTGGAAGTGTTGCAGGACTTCCGCGGCGATCCGATGTATTTCGACTCCAGTGACGAAGGACGGGCGATGGCCGAGATCATCCATGACCTCGCCCCCGGCGCCAAATTGGCGTTCCACACGGCGTTTGACGGTCAATTGGACTTTGCCCAAGGGATCCGTGAGTTGGCCCGGGCCGGTGCCAAGGTAATCGTCGACGACGTCGCCTACTTCGACGAGCCATTTTTCCAGGACGGAATCATCGCCCAGGCGATCGAGGAAGTGACCAGCCAGTACGGCGTGACCTACATCACCGCCGCCGGCAACGACCACGGCAGCTTCTACGCCGGGATGTTCCGGGACGATGGCGCTGCGGCCTCCGGCAGTTGGCACAACTTTGATGCTTCCGGCGGGGTCGATTTGCGTCTGCGGCTGACCGTCCCCGCGGGCGCTTATTTGGGCGGACAAGTGATCCTCCAGTGGAGCGATCCCTGGTACACCCGCGACGGCGTGACCAATGACTTCGACCTGTATGCGTACAACGTGTCCGATGGTTCGTTGGCCGGCTCGGCGACCACGCGCAACCTGCAGACCCAGCAGCCCACCGAGACGATGATCTGGGGCGGCTCGCCACATGCGGTCACCACGTACGACATTGGAATCAAGCGGGTCGCTGGTTCCGGCCCGGTAGAATTCAAATTGTGGGCGGTCGGCGGGGCCATGCAAGAGTATAACGATGGTCCGGCGATTGTCGGTCACGCCATGGCCCAGGGCGCGATCTCCGTCGGCGCAGTGCCGTTCTACGATCCCGACCAGATCGAGTCCTTCAGCTCTCACGGTCCGGCCACCGTCTATTTCGATGCGCAAGGGAACCGCTTGCCCATACCCGAGATTCGCGGCAAACCGGACCTGGTGGCGACGGACAACGTCAATACGAGTTTCTTCGGCACGGACATCCTCCAAGACGCGGATACAAAACCGAATTTCTCCGGCACGTCCGCGGCGGCGCCCCACGTTGCGGCCGTGGCTGCGCTGCTGCTGTCGGCGCAGCCGGCGCTCTCTCCCGCTCAAGTGCGCGCGGCGTTGCAGACCGAGGCCGACGATCTCGGCACGCCCGGTTGGGACGGCACGTACGGGTCCGGACGCGTGAACGCGGCCGCCGCGGCGACGGAAGTCCTGACCAATCCGATCTACCAGGACACGACCGGTCCTACCGTCGCGTTGAAGAGTCCGGGAGCGACCACTGCGCGGCCAATTCGTTTCGCCAGCCTGCAGTTCGCGGAGCCTTTGAACGCGGCCACGGCCAACCAGGCGGCGAATTATGGACTGCGATCCAGCGGAGCCGACGGCATCTTCGGCAACGGCGACGATACCGTCTACACGGTGACCCCGGCCTACGACGCCGACACACACCAGACACGGTTGACGTGGACGACCCCAGCGGCCGTCCTGCCGGTCGGCCTGTATCAGCTGACCGTCGGCACGGGCTTGCTCGATCTGGCCGGCAATCCCCTTCACGACGGCGTCCCCCAGGCGTTCTCGTTCGAGCGGACCTTGTGGGGCGAGCCGTTCCGTGTCGTGCCGCCACCCGGATCGCCGGGCGGCGGCTACACCGACGTGGCCGTGGCGCCGACCGGCGAGTCCATGGTCGTCTGGTGTGGCGATGCCGATGGTCTCGATGCGGTCTATGCCGCGATCTATGATGCGAATGGAGCCCTGGTCTCCGCGCCTTTCGTACCGTTCGCTGATGTCTACGGCATGGGCACGACGGTTACCTATGATCCCACGGGACATTTCATTGTCGCCTTTGTGGATCGTTGGGAGGCCCAGTCGAGCGACGTGTACCTGGGCAAGTACGACTTGGACGGCCACGAGGAATGGTTCCAGAAATTCCGCGATGGTTGGAACTTCGACGGCTCGCCCACCGTCACCGTCGACGGGCAGGGGAATGTGTATGCCGCGGTGCGCGACGCCGTATGGCCGGGCGAGGATCACCTATGGCTCCGCAAGTTCGCCCCGGATGGACAGCCCCTGACCGATCCCATCCGGGCCGATGACGCCAGCGTGGTGGACAACAAACAGAGCACGCGTCTGGCGGCCGATAGCCAAGGGAACTTGGTCCTCAGTTGGCTGCAGGACGCAGACCAAGTTTACGCCCGGCTGTTCGACAATCAGTGCGTTGCACAGGGAAATGCGTTGCTTATCGACGACCCACTTTTCCCCGAAGTTGATTCAACACCAGTCGTCGCGCGAAACGATCAGGGCTTCGTCGTGGCGTGGACCACACGGACACTTGGCGGAGGAAGGTTCGCCTATTCTCGATTCTATGATAGTCTCGGCAGTGCCCAGACTGGGAGGGTTCTTTTTAACACACCGGGATTGTACGCCACCAGTTACGATCCGCGAGTGGCTTTCGATTCGCAAGGCAATCTTGTCGCGACCTTCGTCGGCGACGGCCATCTGCTGCTTCGTCGCTTTGATGCGTCCGGGTCCGCTTTGGGCACGGAGTTCCAGGTGCCTTGGGACGATTCTGGGGCTGCCGGCGCCGTAGGCGTGGATGGCGCCGGAAACGTCCTGGTCGCTTGGGGCGGTTCGGGCAGTCCCTACGCACGCTGGCTGGTCAATCCCCTGCCGACGGCCCCCGATCTCCGGATTGAGAAAGCGAGTGTTCCCGCTCGACTCACGCCCGGCGTGACGGAACAGATCAGCGCCACCGTCTGGAATTTTGGCCTGGCACCGGTGTCCCAATCGGTCGTGCGCTACACGCTCTCGGACGACAACGTCGTGGGCAACGCCGACGACCGCCCCTTGGTTCCCGGCGAAACCTATCGCTCCTGGCCCTATGGCGGCTACCGCCAGGATGTTTCGGCCGACTTTGTCTTGCCCGTCGATCTCGCCTCCGGAACGTATCACGTCTTCGTCGAGGTCGACCCGTACGATCGCGTGACCGAGTTTGACGAGAGCAATAACGTGGCGGCGTTCACAGTGGAAGTGACGGTCCCGCCTGCCGCGTTGGGTGAGTTGCGGACCGTGAATACGAGCACCACCGACGACCAGACCAAGCCCACGATGGCGATGGCTTCGGATGGACGCTACGTGGTCGTGTGGGCCGGCAACGGCCCCGGCGACGACCAGGGGATCTTTGCCCAGTGCTACGACCCCTGGGGGAATCGGCAAGGGACGGAGTTCCGCGTGAATACCACGGCAGTCGATGTCCAACAGCACCCGGCCGTGGCCATCAACGCCAGCGGAAACTTTGTCGTCGTCTGGGAGAGCAGGAATCAGAACGGCAGCGGTTGGGGAGTTTTCGGCCAGCGATTCGCTTGGCCCGGGACACCGGCCGGCGACGAATTCCCGCTCAGCGACGTCACCGCCAACGACCAAACCGCGCCTGCGGTTGCCATCGATGGTGCCGGGAACTTCGTGGCCGCCTGGCTCGACTCGGCAGCCAGTGGATACGCCTACTACCGCCGCTTCACCGCGGACGGCGCGCCCCAGGAATCGGCCCAACGGTTCGAGCGGGATTCCAGTGCGGTCGATAGCGAGCAGTCGCCTGCGCTGGCCATGGCGCCCGATGGGCGCTGGGTGGCCGTGTGGGCCAGCGCGCCCCTGGCGTGGGAGGTCCGCGTCCAGCGTTTCAGCGCGGACGGCACGCGATACGGCGACCAATCGACCGTCAACTCGGCATCGTTCGCCAGCGTTGCGGGTCCTCGTGTGGCCATGGATTCCGCCGGCCGGTTCCTGGTCGTTTGGACGTACGGGTCGGTAGAGATCGCCGGGCGTTTTTTCGCCTGGGATGGCGCGAATCCCACGGACTGTTTCGGCGTCAACACTTACCTGCCCGGTTCACAAGCGACGCCTGCCGTGGCGATAGCGGCAGACGGCCAGGCTCTGATCGCCTGGGTCAGCCCGGCCCAGAACGGCCAGCGGCTGGTCGGACAACGCTTCGATTCTGATGGCCAACCGGTGGGCGGCGAATTCTATCTCTCCTCGCAAACCGGCGGCAGCCTGCCGGTCGCCGTCCTTAGCAATGGTTGGCACATTGCCACGGCCTGGCAGCAGAGCGGCGATGAAGGCACGACGGCGGGCATCTTCGGCCGGCTGTTCGGCGTGCCGCCCGCGGACCTGGCGGAACTGCGGGCTGTCGCTGTCACCGGGCCTCCCGTTAGCTACCCCGGTGGCCCTCTTCCTGTGAGCGGCACGGTACAGAACGTCGGGGAAGTAGCCGCTCCGGTATTTTTTGTCCAGTATGCCCTGTTTGCCAATCTCCATGCCGATCCGCTCTACCTGCTGGAGCCGGCCGTTCAAGTCGACGGCGGTTTGGCGGCCAGCGGCACGTGGAGCGATTCCCGCACGCTCACCGTGCCCGCCACAGGCATCCCCACGGGGACGTACTATGTGGGACTGCTCGCCGACTCGTCCGGCGTCGTCGCCGAGCACGTGAAACTCGACAACCGAGTCATCTCGGCCAGTCCCGTGACCATCGTCTCTGCCGCGTCGCCCGACCTGCAGGTGACTGCGGTGGACGTGACCGAGTCCTCCGTGGCGCGCGGCCGCGAGATCACTGTGACCTGGACCGTGACCAACGGTGGCCTGGGGGCGACGCCCTCGACGACGTGGTACGACCAGGTAGTCATCTCCGCGGACAGCGTGCTCGGCAATGCCGACGACGCCGTAGCCGATGGCCCCACGTTCGGCCGTACCGGCAGCTTGGCGAAAGATGCGTCGTACACGCAGACCACGACGGTCAGCATTCCTTTCTCGTTTGCCGACCGCATCTACGTCTTTGTCAAAACGGATGTCGGCGGCGCGGTCAGCGAGCCGGCCTGTGAGAACAACAACTTTGCGGGCGACGCCACGCCCCTGGCGGTCACGGAAGTCACCGCGCCTCTGCCCACGCTCGAGGGTTTCGAAGGCGGCAGCCTCGCCAACTTGCCGTCTTGGTGGGCTTTCGATACGCAAAGCAACGCGCGGATCCGCTTCGACTCCATCTACGGGCCGCACTCTGGCAGCACCCAACTCCTGATCGACTCCTCTCCCTCTGGCGGTAGCATGTCGCGTATCTTCCTCACCTTCGACGCCAGTCAAGGCCGCACGGTCCTGCGATACTGGCATAAGAAATTCGGCATTGCGGGCCCGGCAACGCTGCCCGAGTATTTCACGGGCGTCGTGGGGGGCGGTGGCGTGGCCATCAGCGCGGATGGGATCCTTTGGTATCGGCTGGAGAACCTCGACAACATTTCCACCACCTACCAGCAACACACGATCGACCTGGAGGCGGCCAGAACCCGGCTCAATCTGCGCGACCATGACAGGTTCTACATCCTCCTCCAAGCCGGCTCCGATCGCCAGGCTCCCGACAATGCCACGGCCTTTGATGACTTCAGCCTGTCCGTCGACCCCGGCGACATCTGGGGGGCCCGGGCAGTCAGTTCAGCTCCTTCGGGAGCAGTCTCGGGGCCGGTTAGCGAAGTTCAGGTCACGTTCTCCGAGCCGATCGATCCTGCAAGCTTCACAACGGCCGACGTCACGTTGTTCGACCCGGCCGGGGCGACCTTCCCGGCCGTCGGGATCACGACGAGCGACAACCTGACCTTCACCGTGACCTTTGCGCCGCAGACCGTGGCCGGAATCTATTACGTCCGAGTCGGCCCCCAGGTGCTCGACTTGGCCGGGAATGCCATGAATCAGGATCAGAACTCGATCAACGGCGGGGTCGACGACTACTACCAAGGCTCCTTCAACATCACGGCGGTCCCGTGCCTGCTGCCGATGATCGAGGGCTTTGAGGGAGGAAGCTTCACGGCACTGCCGGCGTGTTGGTCCTTTTCACGCACGACCAGCGTCTTCAGCGTGTCGAACGGATCACCGCACAGCGGACAATACGTCCTGCAGATGACGGAGGGCAACTCGAGATGGGACATGAACTCCGACGGGCAAGCGGCCATCCTGCACGTAGATCTGCTCGACGGCGCAACGCCCGCCACCGGCGTCACGTTGGACTTCTGGGTGAAAGAGACCAGCGGCGGTGGGGGGGGCGAAGATGGCGGCGTTTACATCAAGGTTACCGGTAGCACCTGGACGAAACTGGTCGGCATCGCCGGGAGCAGCACGTACCAGCATTACGCGTTTGACCTGGACGCCCTGCACTTGACCTACACCGACGACGTGCAGATTCTCTTTCAACGCGGAAACTACCTTAGCGGCGGGTTTGCCTGGGACGACATCCGGGTCGCACAGAACATCGACGTGTTGGGTCCGCGGATTGTCTCGCTGACGCCCGCCAGCCCCGTCGCTCCCCCGCTTGCGACCCTCCAGGTGACCTTCAACGAGGACATTGACCCGATGACTTTCACGGCGGCGGACGTAGCCGTGACCGATCCCGGCGGCGGTTCCGCCATCGTCGCCAGCGTCACGGACACCGGAGACCACCGTACGTTTGCGATTAGCTTGGCCGAACCGCAGTGGTTGGCAGGACGATACACGATCGCAATTGGGCCGAACGTCTCCGACACCGCCGGCAACGTCATGAATCAGAACAACGACGCCTTACAGGGCGACGGCTACAGCGGGACGATCGACTTAGGTCCGGCCCCCGCGGTCACGCCTCCGTATGCGGCAGGCTTTGAAGCGGGAGCGGCCAGTCTGCAGGGATGGAGTGCGAGTCGTACGTCGGGAACCGTGATGATTGCCGCACCCAACGCCGAGGCCGGCGGCTATGCATTGCAACTGTACGATGCCGCGACGCATTACACGAACTCGTACTACCAGGAGGCGATCCTGCACGTCGACCTGTTGGATGGGACCACCCCGGCGACGGACGTCGTGCTCGATTTCTGGCTCAAGGAATACAGCGGCGGAGGGCGCAGCGACGATTTCAGCATCTGGATCAGCCCCAATGGGACCAACTGGACGGCGGTCCCGGGCGGGACCTTCGCCGGCAGCAGCACCTATCAGCACGTAGCGTTGCCCCTGGACGCGTTGATCGCCTATTCAGACGACGTGCAGATCGCGTTCCACCACAACAGCTACTACGCCGGCGGGTTCGCCCTCGACGACGTGCGGGTCAAGACCAACGCCTTGCCGATCAACCAGCCGCCCACGCTGAGTACGATCAGCACGCTGACGGGCGCGGCCTGGAACTGGCCGTTCACGGTCAGCTACGCGACGCTGGCCAGTGCCGCGGACGAAAATGATCCGGATGGTGGACCGCTTCCGCTAGCCTTCCGCATCGAGTCCGTCAGTGCCGGCACCCTAACCAAGGACGGCGTACCCGTGCAAGCAGGGGTGACGCTCCTCGGAACGGACGAGAACCTTGTCTGGACTCCCGCACCCAACACGGGCGGCGTGCTCAACGCGTTCACCGTTCGGGCTTGGGATGGAGATCTGGCGTCGTGGCCCGCGGTACAGGTCCAAGTCGACGTGCCTTACGGCTACACGGCCGCAGCGTACCCTCGCGAGTTGGTGGATCTGGCCATCAACGGTCCGGGGGTGGTCAAGCTCGTCGACAACACCGATGACTGGGCTAACCCTGTCCCCCTGGGCACGAACAGCTTCACGATCTTCGGGACGCGCTACACGGGTTCAAACACACTGTACGCCAGCGACAACGGATGCATTACCTTTGCCAACCCGGGCGGTCCGCCCACTAACAGCGACCTCACGTCCACTCCGTCCCTGCGAACGATCGCCGTCCTGTGGGATGACTGGACAACGGTCCGGACGTCCCAAGACGCGGTCCTGTACAAGTTCGAAGACCTCAGCGGTGACGGCACTCCCGACCGCCTGATCCTGGAATGGAACCAGGTTCCCAACGACGGGGCGGCCATCTCCAATCCGGCGACGTTTCAAGCTATCCTGCAATTGAACACCGGTTCGACGGATGGTGTGATTCTGCTGAACTACCGAGATGTCGATGTCGGCGATGGCAATTACAACAACGGGGCCAGCGCCACGGTGGGGATCAAGGATGCTGGAACGCAGGGTCCGAACCGATTGCTCGTGTCCTACAACAGCGGCACGAACCCGCTGATCGGGTCCGAAAAGGCCATTCGCATTACGTCGCTGCCTGACGCGACCCCACCGATGGCCAGCCTCGTCGCGGTCTCGCCCGACCCGCGCAATGCGGTCGTGGACACCATGACGATCACGTTCAGCGAGCCCGTGACGGGCCTGGACTTGGCCGATCTAACGCTGACACGGGACGGCGGCGAGAATTTGCTCACCGGCGCCCAGACGCTGATCACGACGGACGCAGTCACGTGGACGCTGGGAAACCTGTCCCCCTTGACACAAGCCGACGGCCTCTACGAGCTCCAACTGAACTCGGCCAACGCGTGGGTCAAGGACAATGCCTGGAACGTCCTGGCGACGGACGCAGCGACCTCGTGGATCATGGACACCTTGCCGCCGGCGCCGAGCAACCTGTCACCGCCGGATGATGCTGTGGGTGTGCCGGCCGACACGAGTCTAGCCATCACGTTTGGCGAGCCGATCCGGAAGGGAACCGGATCGATCATATTGAAGCAAGCGAGCGACGCGTCGGTGGTCGAGACGATCGACGTGGCCGGCGCGGGGGTTACGGTGGATGGGGTGACGGTGACGATCGTTCTGGCGAACTTGCTGGCGGGCTCGACAGATTTCTACGTCGAAGTGGCCGCTGGAGCTTTCCAGGATCTGGCTGGGAACGACTTCGCCGGGATCACCGGCTCCGCGGATTGGAATTTCGACACGAATCTGATTGTCACCAGCCTGACGCCCACCAGCACCGGGTTCCGCGCGAGTTTCAATCAGGACTTGGAGCCGAGCGTCCTGAACCTGTACGACCAGGGCGGTGTTTTTGGCGCCGCCGACGTGATTTTCACCGGCAAGAACTCGGGGACGGTCCGCGGTTCGCTGGTGCTCGATCCGGACTTGCGCAGTGCGACCTTTATCAAGACCGAAGGCCTGTTGCAGCCCGACGATTATTCCGTGACGCTCACGAGTGCCGCTACGGCATTCCGCGATGCCGGCGGCAACCTGTTGGACGGCGACCAGGACGGCACGCCGGGCGGCGATTTTGTGACGGCGTTCACGATCTTGGAGCCGGCAGCCAACGCAGTCACCGTCAGTCTGCCTAATGTGACGCGCGGCTACGGCCAACCGCTCAACGTGCCCGCCAGCGAACTGACGGCTGGGCTGCCGTTGAGTATCAGCAACGGCCAAGGCGTGACAGAGGTGAGTCTGGAAGTCCACTACGATCCGGCGCTGTTGACCATCTCGGCGTTCATACTGGACCCGGCCGTCGAGTCGCGGGCCGCCTATGTGCTGAACACCTCGACGTCGGGAGTGGCCGTGCTGTCGATCACGGCGGCTACGGGCTTGGCCGATGTCGCTGGGCCGCTGGTTGTCGGGTCATTCACGGCGGTGGTGCCGGACGACGCGCCGTACGCTGGCAAGCATGTGTTGGACATCGCGGATTTGCAGGTGTACAGCGGCGAGGCCGAAGTGCCGTCACGCGACGACGATGCGATTCACATCGCCGCGTTCTTGGGCGATGCCAACGGCGACGGCTGGTACAACTCGCCGGATGCGACCTTGACGCGGCGGATCATCGGCGTGATCAATACCGGGCTGGCGGCGTACCAGTTGGCCGATCCTGGGCTGATTGTCGATATCGACGGGAATGGGTACATCCAGGCCAACGACACGACGAGCATCCGGCGGGCGATCGGGCTGATCGCCGTGCCGAACATTCCCCCGCTGCCAACGGGGCTGACCATGCCAACGGCCACTGGTCCGGACCCGCGAATCTACATCCCGCGGGATCTTGGGGGCGCGCCGGGCCAGACGTTTTCGCTGCCGGTCATGATCGAGGTCACGGAGCCGTCCGGCGTAACGATCGGCGGATTCGATCTGTTCCTCGAATTTGACGCGAACAAGTTCACGGTCAGCCAGGCGAAAATCGGGGACTTGTTGCAGGGCACGGATCTGATGGGCTCGCTGACGCAGCCCGCGCCCGGCAGATTGATCTTCTCGGCCGATTCGATGGTCGGCACGTCGCTGCTGCCCTTCGGCACCGTGGGCAACCTGGTGACATTTACGGTCGCCATCGCCTCGGACGCGGTGGTGGGTCCGGCGGCAATCAACCTGTTGAACACGCTGGGGATTGGCCGGACGGGCGTGTTCGGCACGGACTTGCGGGAATTGGTACTGAATCCGCCGCCGACCAACGCGGCCAACGACACCGTCGATGGCATCGTGACGATCGACGACGGCCAGACGCCTTGGCACAACGCGGTCGATGCGCTGGACGTGAACGGCGACGGTCGGGTGACGCCGCTGGATGCAATGATCGTGATCAATCGGCTGAACGCCGAAGCCGCGGGGGGTGTCCCATTTCCGTCAGGCTACTATTACGATGTGAACAACGACCGGGTCTGTACGGCCCAGGATGTCTTGCTGGTGATCAATTATTTGAACGCGCAAACCGCAGCGGCCAGCGGCTTGGAACCGGGAGCGGCCGAAGGGGAAAGGCCATCGGGCAACGCGCGAGACGGACTATTCGATGACTTGGAGTTGGAACTGTCACCGCTGGAAAGCGTCTTGGACGACCTGGCAGACGATATCGCGGCCGCGGACTCGGCGGAGAACCCTCAGCGGCCCTCGCCAGCGGCAGGCGGTTAGCACCCGTTCGAGAACCACCGTCCGATATTCGGTGAGCGGCAAGGCTGCCAGCCGCCGGATCCGCAGCATGCACCCACCCGCTTGCGGCTCACGATGTCCAGGCGCAGTGGACGTGGCATTGGGCCCTTGCTGCCGGTATTGTGAGGGTGCTTTGCTTCAGCACGTGGGGGATGCCGACTCGACAAGGAGCGTCGATCGGAGCACCGCTCGGCGAAAACGCGAAGCGTCAGCGGGGAAGATCTCAGGTATGGCACGGCCCCCTGGCCCGCATCGCCATGTTCAACTAAATCCACACCCCCCAAGAAAAACAGGATTTTGTACTTCTTCCGACTTGTATCCGCATTTTCATCTGGTACGTTGAATACCGCCTGTCGAATTCACCTTGGGTATCGGCGACATTCCGCCGGTGCATTTCTGCAGCGTAGGGAGAACTTCGCGTGAGCAAGCCGAGGCGGATGAACAACGCAGCTTTCGGCGAGATCCCCGCGCCATGCGAGCCCCGATTTGCAGCGCGCCGAGCGTCCAGCTCGTTCTCGAATTCCCGGCGTCGCGGAAAGCTCCGCCGCCCTTACGCGTACTCCCGCGGCCCCGCTGCCGTCTTGTTGCGTATCCCTTCTCTTTCCTCCTTGGCCTGTTTCGGAGGTTTCTGGCATGACCCCGCACGCTTCGACGCTTGATCCCACAACCGGTTCCCGCGCGTCTCGGAAATCTCGCAAGAACGCCATGAAAGGCCGCAAGCCCCCGCGGCGCCGCAAGCTGCTGTTGGAACAGCTCGAGGATCGGCGGTTGCTGGCCGGCATCGATCCGTTCGCGAGCGAAAGGTTGAGCCTATCTAGCGCGGAAACGAACGCCGCCCTTGCCACATCGGCCCTTGGCGATACGGAGACGGCGGGCTCGGGAGATAGGTTCCTGACGGTGGACAGCAAAGCCGCTTCTCCGTGGATCGACCGCGGCGACTACTATTGGGCGGATGGCCGCCAGGTGCCGTTGTATCGTCGCCTCGACGAGGTGGTTGTGGGGCTCCGAGAGCCCGTCCACGACATCCATCAGGCCCAATTCGTTCTGGCACTGGCCTCCCCCGTGGCTCAGGTCGAGATGAGCGTGCTACTCGATAAGCAGGCGGTCACAGTTTCGGGTTCCTTTGCGGATCTCGATGCTGCGCTGCAGTCGATGGCACAGGACCCGGCGGTGGCCTGGGCGAGCCCGGCATTCATCAACGGCGAGGCGGGGCTGAAGCAATGGATCACGGACGAAGTCATTATCGCGCTGGAACCGGGCGTCGATCCAATCGAGTACTTCGCCAACCCCACCTACAGCGGCTATCGGCCCATCGACTGTACCACCGACCAGTTCGTGGCGACTGTGGCTTCGGGCGGCGGGTTGGCCGTCCTGAGCCTGACCGACCAGTTGCGCAGCGATCCCAGGGTAGCCTGGGCTTCGCCCAATTCCCACGTGGAAGCGATCAAATACACCGCAGATCCGTTGTACTCGAGTCAATGGCATTTGAACAACACGGGCCAGTCCGGGGGCACCGCCGACGCCGACGTCAATGCTCCGGAAGCCTGGGCTCTCACGACCGGAAGCAGCAACGTCGTGGTCGCTGTACTGGACGATGGCGTGCAGACCAATCATCCGGACTTGAGCATCTGGCAGAACTCGACTGAGGCTTCGGGCACCACCGGCGTGGACGATGACGGCAATGGCTACATCGATGACATCAATGGGTGGAACTTCGTGGCGGACACCGCCAACCCGAATCCTTCGCACGCCGATGACAACCACGGTACGGCAGTCGCCGGAGTCATTGGGGAAATAGGAAATAACAGCCTGGGTGGGGCCGGGGTCGCGTACGGCGTGCAGGTCATGCCGATCAAGATGGCCACCGGGACAACCTATGCCACGGACGCCCAACTCGTGTCTGCCATCCGCTATGCGGGCGGCAGTACGCGGAGCGGTGTCGGAAGCTGGCGCGGGGCCGACGTTCTCAATTTCAGTTGGAGCTGGGTGACTAACACCGCGGTGACCAACGCCTTCAGCTGGACCCATACGAACGGACGGAGCGGCAAGGGCGTGCCGATCTTCGTCTCATCGGGCAACCGTGCGTCGGGATACTCCGATTACGTTGTTGGCGTCGGCAGCGGCAACTTCATGGTCGAATGGCGGTACAAGAAGGATTCTAGTTATTCAGCCGGATATGACACAGCCTGGCTGGGTATGGTCCAATTCCCGAACGGCAACGTGGAGACATTCACAAGCGCGACGATGCCGACAGGATGGACCACGTCAGGGAACGCCAACTGGTCCATTGTATCCGATGCTACTCACGCCTATGTCAGCATTGGAACCGACAACTATGTCGCTAAGGCCGGCACAATTGGCAATTCACAGGAAACTCGTTTGCGATCGCCGAGTTTTTCGGGCAACGGCAACTTGACGTTCCGGCTGTGGGTTTCTAGTGAAGGCTCGTATCCACCCTACTTCTGGGATGGCGTGGAATTCTGGTATTCCTCTAACGGCGGAAGCACATGGGGTGAAATTACAAATTTCCGAACGTCGGGTAACCCGACGGTGGCGACATCGGTCGGCTACCCCGCTAGTCTCAGTAGCCTCGGGTATACCATCGCTGTCGGGGCCAGCAACGATTTTGACTATCGATCTTACTACAGCCAATATGGTTCCGCACTGGATTTTGTAGCTCCAAGCAGCGGCGGACTGGGTGGCATCACCACGACGGATCGCACGGGAGCGGACGGATACAATACGACGTCGGGGAGTTCAGGGGATTACACCTCGAGCTTTAGCGGGACTTCTTCCGCCTCGCCGCTGGCCGCCGGGATCGGGGCGCTGCTGCTGTCGCGCAAGCCGACGCTGACGGCCGAGCAGGTCCGGCGGACGATGCGCAACACGGCGGACGAGGTTGGCGGGGTTCCCTACACGAGTGGTTTCAACAGTCAGTACGGCTACGGACGCCTGGACGCCTATGCCGCGTTGGTGGCAAACACGGAGCCGGTTTTGGACACTGCCGGCACGTTCACGCTCTCGTCCATCACCGAGGACGACACGGCGAGCGCGGGATCGCTGGTGTCCGCGATCATTTCCAGCGCCGGTGGCGACCACATTACGGACGCGGACAGCGGGGCGGTCGAAGGGATTGCCCTGGTCGGGACGACGATTACCGGCACGGGGCGCTGGGAGTACTCAATCAACAGCGGGTCCACCTGGTCAAACGTGGGTACGGTCTCTGGCACCTCGGCCCTGCTGTTACGTTCCACGGACCTTCTCAGGTTCTACCCGGATGGGAAAAACGGGGGCACGGCGACCGTCACGTTCCGAGCGTGGGACCAGACGGGCACGACCGCCGGGCAACAGGGCACGAAGGTCAACGTCGGCACGCCAAGCAACGGGAACACGCCCTTCAGCATCGATTACGACACAGCCTCGATCCTTGTCACTGCCCTCAACGATGCGCCGGTCCTCGATCCTAGTGGCACGATGTCCTTTATTGCGATCGACGAGGACAACGCGACCAACAGCGGGACGCTGGTCAGCGGGATCATCTCCAGCGCGGGGGGCGACCGGATCACGGACGTGGACGCGGGGGCGGTGGAAGGGATCGCCGTGGCGGCGGTGAACAACGCCAACGGGACCTGGCAGTACACGACCAACAATGGCACGAACTGGTACGCGTTCGGCACGCCCTCGAACACCGCCGCTCGGCTGCTGGCAGCCAACAGCAACACCAAGGTTCGCTTCGTCCCCAACGCGAACTGGAACGGGACGGTCGATCCGGGCATTACATTCCGGGCCTGGGACCAAACCAGCGGCAGCAACGGCGACACCGCCAACACCTCGACCAACGGTGGAACCACGGCCTTTAGCACCGCGACCGAGACGGCGCGGATTGTCGTCAACGCCGTGAACGATGCCCCCGTGTTGGACAATACGGGAATCATGACGCTGGCGGCGATCGACGAGGACAACGTGACCAACAGCGGCACGCTGGTCAGCGGGATCATCTCCAGCGCGGAGGGCGATCGGATCACGGACGTGGACGCAGGGGCGGTGGAAGGCATCGCCGTCATGGCGGTGGACAACAGCCACGGGACCTGGCAATACACCACCGACAACGGCAGCACGTGGACGGCCTTCGGTACGCCATCCGAGTCGTCGGCCCGCCTGCTGGCGGCCGACGCCAACACCAAGGTCCGCTTCGTACCCAACGCTGACTGGAACGGAACGGTCAATCCGGGAATCACCTTCCGAGCGTGGGACCAGACCAGCGGCAGCAACGGCGGCACGGCCGACAGCTCGACCAACGGCGGGACTACGGCTTTCAGCACCGCGACCGCGACGGCGGAGATTGTCGTCAACGCCCTGAACGATGCCCCGGTCTTGGACAACACGGGGACGATGACGCTGGTGGCGGTCGACCAGGATGACGTGACCAACAGCGGTACGCTGGTCAGCGGGATCATCGCCAGTGCGGGTGGTGACCGGATCACCGACGTCGACGCGGGCCCGGTCGAAGGCATCGCGGTCGTGGCGGTGGACGACAGCCACGGGACCTGGCAATACACCACCGACAACGGCAGTACGTGGACAGCCTTGGGCGCACCGTCCGAGTCGTCGGCCCGGCTGCTGGCGGCGGACTCGACCACCGCGGTCCGCTTCGTGCCCGACGTCCAGTGGAGCGGCACGGTCGATCCCGGAATCACATTCCGAGCTTGGGATCAGACCAGCGGCAGCAACGGCGGTACGGCGGATGTGACCGTCCACGGGGGCACGACGGCTTTCAGCACCGCTACTGAAACGGCGGCGATCGTGGTCAATGCCAGCGCGGCCGGTTCGATCAGCGGCGTCAAGTTCCACGACCAGAACGGCAATGGCATTCAGGATGGCGCGGAGCCGGGCTTGCAGGGCTGGACGATCTTCCTGGACACCAACGGCAACGGCATCCTGGACGAGGGCGAGCGTTTCGAGGTGACCGGCAGCGACGGCCGCTACACGTTCACGGGCGTGGCCGCCGGAACGTACCAGGTGGCCGAAGTCATCCGCTCCGGCTGGGTCCCGACGTTTGCGACGCAAACAACGGCGCTGAATACCAGCAACGATCCGACGGATCTGGCGCTGGCTGATATCGACGGCGACGGCGATCTGGACGCGTTGGTCGTCATACCGGGTTCCAGCGCCGTAGTCCGCGTGCAGAACGACGGCGACGGCGGGTTCACCCGCCTGGCCGGCTCCGTTACTGTCGGCGGCAATCCGGTCGCGATTGCCGTCGGCGATTTTGACGGTGTCAACGGGCTGGACTTTGCCACCGCGAACTCGGCGGGCAATACCATCTCCGTGAGGCGAAACGACGGATCCGGCAACTACCCCACCGAACTCGCCAGCGGGCTCAGTGTGGACATCGGAGACGGTCACGAGCAGCCCGTGGTGGTCGCCGCCGGCCGCTTTGCCAGCGATCAGGACGGCGATCTGGATCTGTTCACCGCGCTCGCCCTGGACAACAGCTGGATCGTATTCGCCAACGACGGCAACGCCGTTTTCACCTCCGTGATCTCGTCCTGGCCGGTCTGGGTGGATCTGCCGCGTGATACCGCGGTGGGTGACTTCAACGGCGACGGCCTCGACGACGTTGCCCTGGTGTACTTGACTAGCGATAATGTCCTGATCGAGTTGAATGGCGCTACGGGATTGTCCAGCGGCGGCTCGCGCCGCATCTCCGTGGGCGACGTACCAACCGGTATTGCGGTTGCCGATTTTGATGGCGATTCACACCTCGATTTTGTCACGTCCAACCGGGATTCCGGCGATGTCACGGTGGTGCTGAATCAAGGCGGCGCGAATTTTGCGGCCGGCGTCGCTTATCCCGCCGGCGCGACGCCGCTGCACGTCGCCACCGGCGATTTCAATGGGGACGGTTTCCCCGACATCGTGGTCGCCAACCGTACCACGAACAGCATTTCGCTGCTGATGAACCGCGGCAACGGCACGTTTGCCGCTCCGCTGGCCTTTTCCACCGGTAATTCACCGGAAACGGTCGGCGTCGCCGACCTTGACGGCGACGGCGTGGATGACATCCTGGTCGTCAACAAGACCGCTCGCACGCTATCCGTGCTGCGGAACACCGCCGGCGCGCAGACCGTCACGCTGGCTAACGGCGAGGATCTGGCCGACGTCGATCTGGGCAATCGCCAGTTTCAGACGCCCAGCGTGACGGTCCGCCAGAGCGGCGTCAGCACCGATGTCACCGAAGGCGCGCCAAGTGGCGATTCCTACGAGATCTTCCTGAACACGCTGCCCACCAGCGACGTGACCGTCACCGTCACTCCCGACGCCCAACTCGATCTGGGGGCCGGCGCCGGAGTTACCATCCAGTTGACCTTTACGCCGGCCAATGGCGTCCAGCCGCAGACCGTCCACGTGACCGCCGTGGACGATCTCGACCCCGAAGGCCCCCATACCGGCACCATCACGCATGCCGCAACCAGCACTGATAACGACTACGACGAAATCGCCATCGACGGAGTCACGGTACAAATCACCGACAACGACAATACTCTGCCGACGATCAGCGACATCGCCGACCAGACCATCGACGAGGACACCAGCACGGCTGCGCTGTCGTTCACGGTCGGCGACGCCGAGACGCCGGTCGCGGACTTGGTCCTGACCGGCAGTTCGTCCAATACAACGTTGGTGCCGAATGCCAACATCGTGTTCGGTGGCAGCGGCGCAGAGCGCACGGTGACGGTAACCCCGGCGGCCAACCAGTTCGGAACGGCCACGATCACCGTGACGGTGACGGACGGCGACGGCGGTTCGGCCGTGGATACGTTCGTGCTGACGGTGACGTCGGTGAACGATGCGCCGATCCTGGCCTCGATCGGCAGCAAGACGGTGGACGAAGAGGTCGCGTTGCAGTTCACCGTTACGGCCTCCGATGCGAACGACGTTCCGGCCAACGCCCTGACGCTGAGCGCGTCGAATCTGCCGACCGGCGCCACGTTCACGCCTGCGACGGGCGTGTTCGCTTGGACGCCGACGGAATCCCAACAAGGCCAATATGTGGTGACCTTCACGGTGACCGACAACGGCACGCCGCCGCTGAACGACACCGAGGACGTAACGATCACGGTCAACGAAGTGAACGATGCGCCGATCCTGGCCCCGATCGGCAGCAAGACGGTGGACGAAGAGGTCGCGTTGCAGTTTACGGTCACGGCCTCCGATGCCAACGACGTTCCGGC